>Ga0307514_10000078_pt1 | contig 261021 bp, 211 predicted proteins | sample 16_EM_MG_FD_203088 | JGI IMG/M metagenome (GOLD analysis project Ga0307514, IMG submission 203088) | Populus trichocarpa ectomycorrhiza microbial communities from riparian zone in the Pacific Northwest, United States - 16_EM | ecosystem: Host-associated > Plants > Roots > Unclassified... | reverse complement strand
CAACTCTTGGGCACATTGCAGATGGAATTCCTTGTGTGCAATGATATTGGGACTTCAGAGCATGTCCTTAGCACTAAGCTTGAAGGATATTTTGGGGTGTTATGGGCAGAGTTGTCCATCTGGGCTGCGCAGTGACATTTTCGAGTTTTTGGGGAGCAGATCTTGAGACAACCCTCCCAACAAAAACTGCCCTTTTTATCAGCACCCCATTCCTGTACAGTCCTTAATTTTTGCCAAAATGCTCTCAAGACATAAGAAAGTAAGTTTATAATGCTCCCAGGCCACCCCCACAGAGTTGTAGTTGCATCGCTAAATATTTGCAGGTGGGGAGTTGGTTGCCATGCCCAAACAGGCCGGGAATGCCAAAGTTACGATCCAGGGGATACCACTGTTGTTCTTCACCTATAATTCCTGGATTGTTGTTCTATGCTGTTTGCACCCACTCTTGCAGGGTATTCCCCCATAACATTGATGGTGGCAACCCCATGAAAACATTCCTTGTCAGTGATTTGTATATCATTGGTGCTGCCACTGAGGTGAAAGTCTTAGCAACACCCATTACGTCTGCCGCCAGTACTCCTGGTGCATCTGATTTCAAAATTCATCTCCTCCAGATGAACTGTATTGCTCAAACCTAGTGTACCAGAATCATAGGTCCACTCAGGTCTGAAATTGAATACTTGTTGTTAGGAACTAGTTAAGCTTTTGATTAGCGAATTGGATGAGCATTCAGCTTCTTTACTACCTTATCAAGACACTTATGGTCAAGTACATTGTTGTTTGTAATGTGAGTACTCAGTAATACTGCTGTCTTATTATCTGGATGAAGGACCTTCTTACCATCCTCCACTATCTCTTGTACCTCCATTGCACTATTCTCAATTATCTGTTCATCCTCAAGGATCTCTTGCAGTTGCTTCAAGGTAAGCTGGGTAGATGAGCTGATACTTCAGCACACCTGAGATTCATTAAGAGGTTAGGTATTGCACATACAAACAAGCATTGGATCAAATCAATATATATGGAATACAAACAATTCAATTCTTTCAATTGGAAACTTCTATAATACAAGTACCATGCACTTGCGCACCATCTACCTCTGCCTCCCATCTTTCACCCTCTTCAAAATATTCCAAACTTAATGAGTAATGATTAGCACTTGTGTATGAATAGTCTTCAGACGGCTAGTGGGGATTATCTTTGCCAGTCTAATTATGTGCTCTGCAATCTCGTTCCTTATAGCTCTCCTTGTCTTCATCAAAAACATTCTCAAACTTTGTCCAACCTTTTACTAGAAAGCATTTGAAAGGCAATAGTGAAATGAAATCAGGTCATAAATTGGGACATTCATTATTTTCCCATGAGTATATAATCAAATACACCCTTGGTCCAGAACACCCTGCTCCAGTGTGTGGATGATTGTGAATGTTAGAATGAGAAGGAATTTTGGTATTGGGTTATTATCTCTGAAATCCATCTACTCTTCACAGTGCTTTACACAAAGCATTTTAAAGTGGCCCAGCTGACTGCCAACCAAACTCCATATTCACAGTCCAGTATGTTAAAGTCTGTGATTCTGGAGGCTACTCGATGCCTGGGCACATAATAATCAACCTGCAGGGAACCTAGCCACACTGCAGATATCTAACGGCTTTTGCCTGACCCATATATGGCTGCAGATACCTCCATATACCTGGACACATCTGATAGCTTTTAAGTAGCCTACATTTGTCTACATGTACCTGGGTATACCTGTAGGTATCTGATGGCTTTTGACTGACCTATATCACTCTGCATACAATCTGCATAAACTGGCAGATATCTGGTGGCATTTGCATTGTGTATTTATATTATGATTTATGACCATCAGCCACCAGATATCAGCAGTCTGGTCAGATCTTTGTCCACCAGATCTGTGGCCAGCTTGGGTCAGAAATGTACTGGCTATCCACTTTCTCATCCAGTTGAAATCAACAATGAATCTGGCTGCGCTGGCCCGTGCACAACACTGCTCACACCTCTGTATGAAGGTTGCTGTTGGTTGCAGGATATCTTGCTATTGTTGCTGTTTGACACCCAGCAAATCACAATCTATAACATTGTATTGGGCAACTCTGGGATTAATTTCTCATCTTGCGACCTGTGCACACATCTAAATCAGTCGCCGGTTGCTTTTCTCCTCACCTTTGTTGTTTCTATATTCCAGAATATCACTTGCAAACTTCTTCAAGAACATTTCAACCCATTGCCACCAAATCCAGTTGGCAGGATCGATATATTACATATGCAGTCTGTTCTCCAATGTCAGTAAAAACTCGGCAACAGCTGGCTCCCAGTGCATGAGCCCCGCTAAAAGCTGATTCAAACAGTTCTGCCCCTAGATTTTCCCATGACACTGTGTCTCCAGAAACTAAGCCACCAATACTATCTTGTGCTTGTCCAATGCACTGTAGTCGGCCTGCCCAATCATTTTGGAAACTTACATCAAGTATACTTCAGCTTGCTTTAAACTGATGGTATGTTTCCATTTGACACTGCCCAAAACTGATAAATCATCAGTCAGATCATTTGAATCTTATCCATCATGCGACATCTCCAGCAACTTGGGCAAGACCCGAGTCCGTAGAAGCTCCATTGTCTGTTGTTCTGCTGTAAGCTGGAATCATGGTGTTGGGAGTCTTATGGGGTGTCACCCAGGTGCACCAGAAGGCAGTCCATGAAGAGGAGTAAAGCTGGAAGATGTTGGTTGAATGACTGGATTGTGTTCTGGTGAACCTGGAGGCACTCTCTGTGTACCATGAGATGATGGCCCTGGTCCTAAAAGCTGCAGCAGGGGAAACACTTGACAATCACCATTGGCGCCTTGGTGGAGGACATATCAATGTGATAGGATTCCATGCCTTGGATAGATTGGGCTTGCAATGCGACTTGGTTACACGCTGTCTGTGATATTGAATCAAGAATTATTATTTAAAAGAGCTGCTGTAGATGGCAACTGTGAAGGATGGCAACCATACCTGTGCAGCAGATGACATTGATTGGAGTATTTCCCAAATCAACTGTCTTTGCCAGTGGCAGCGTATAAACAACTATCTGGAGACCCGAAATTGTTGTCTTGGCATTATTGCAATGCACATTGGCCACTCAGTGCAGCAATAATTATTTTCTTCTATGGAGATTGGCTTATCAACATTCTGTTTAAGCATCAATTGTAGCAACCAACTCTAGATGCGGTATGTAATACAGAATTCATAGAAGTATAGTTGACTATTGTGCAGGTAGCTAAAACCTTCAGTGAAAAGATGGGTATCACATAAGCAATACTGTCATCTCATACTGTGGACTTCAATTCTCCGTTAATCCTTGGAACCAACCCGGCTGAGAACTGAATTGTAAATTACACACATCCTGCCATTCTTTATTACATGGTGCAATTTGTATACTAGGATATTTGGTATATGCTCCTCTTCTTCCTAGTTCCATGACTTGGAAGACCATTGAAGCAATCCATTATAATCGCTGTAGGAACCCAAGAAGACGTATATGCAGTTTCAAGTTTGGCGCAACTAGGGATAAGTCAAATAAACAGTGTGTGTGTACAACCGGCAACCTGATTCAATTGGAGGTCTGTACATCCAGCATTAACAGTGCTTGCTTTCTATAGCTCTCCATGTCAAAACATCATTGTTTTCATCAGGATCCATGCTCTTTTGAAAGATCTTTACTAAAGGAATCATTCTATCAGCCTATCAGTTCCTGCTAAACATTGCGAGGTAATACAGCTGGCTATGAATTCCCCTATTCATTCAATCGAAATTATCAGCTTTCACCAAGTCCTGCTCAGTGGCTCAAAGGTTTGTACAAATCACAATCCCATAATAATGTAGTATGAGCGCCATTATGGGGACTTCTGCAAGTATTGGATCAATACTAATCGAAAGTAGATTGCACTGATCACAACAGAAACCGTCTCTTGTCGGCCAATGATGTTATGCAGAAAATGTACACGAACCTGGTGAGCAGTGTGATATATATAACCTAGATTGTGAAGAGGACTGATTGTAAGGTGACTTGGTTTTACCCCTCCCCCGTATTGGATGGGGTGCAATGCAGCTGTGAATGTGATACCCTAACCTTAGTTACCTCTCTTTGAAACAAGTATCCCTGAGGCTCTGAATGACCCCCTGAAGCTCCTTGGAGAATCATCTGGATACTTGTTCACTGCCCATTTCTGGATCATGGGCAACATCTCCTGGAAACGTGGTATGTGCTATATCTACAAACATCTTATCTGACAATAGCTAACCGGTGGCTTACGACCATCAATATGAGCCAATATTAATGAATACAAGGCTGTTACCTGATGGGATTGTACTACCAGCAGGCTATGATTGTGCAGAGCCCTCATGGTTCAACTTCAGTTGGTGCACCTGAATGGCCATCTCTACGCCAGTCAACTAATGATCTACCCATAGGCAATGTACCTGGTGTCCCCACACCTGAAGATAATCCCCACAATGAAACTGTAGTCACCCAGAAGGCAGATCTTAAATGTACCCCTCATCCAACATAACTACCGGCTTGTACAGAGACAGTTGGAGAGGGAAATGCAGGGGTAACAGTAATTGGTAAAGCAACTGGATTATTCAACAGACATCGCAAGTACTTAGAACTATAAAGCCCATTCCATCCATTTTGGATCTCATACAACTTTCAACAGATTTAACGATTGAGACAGCAACTTACACTGTAGATAGATTAATAGCTAAGGTGTGGACAGATCAACTTCAGAATCAAATCATTCCAATCAGCAGTTGCCCTGTGACTGCTGTTCTTTCAATTCGATCCTGAGCTGTGCATTCGTTATCAGATATAACTTCATTCACATTTCATTAGATCATCATACTATGTGGATATTTCAAAATGCATACAATTCTTGTCAAAACATCTTCCGGATCAGAAGCACCTCAGTAATGATCTGGTGTATTTTGATGTTTCAGAAAGTCACCAACTATTCAGCACTTTAAGCAGTGGGGATTGGTGGTGGGATACACAAGATCAGCATCATACTGAAGGGATAATTGAGCCTGTCATTTGTGCATCTGACAACACTCAGTGCTCCAATCTTTGAGACGTTGAGCATGTCTCGCTGCTGTATCTCACAATTCATAATATGGGAGGGCATACCTACAGCATATCTCGAAAGTGCACCAGGATTCTCAACACCCTGACCCTATGTTTCCCGCACAATGGTAAAAATGCTGACAAGGTATAGAATTCCATGGTAGGACCATTGTGATTCCAACTCAGTAATCCTAACATAACTGGTCTTAGCTTACAATGGAATTGTACTGATGGATTCCAGAGACAATCATACTCTCTTTTATGTTTCTGGGTCAATGTTTATCCAGAACCAGTTAGGATTGCTCTAGTGTTATATGGCACATGGTCAATCTGGAAGGTTTCTAATAGTGTACTGATTCGTCATTCAACTTTTGGACCACTGGATAACTGAGGAGATCAGCATGTTTACATGGAGCTTCAGGACAAACTGTATATAGATGCCCTTCACACTCCTGGTGTGCATTGAATTTGCAACCAGTTCTGGTAATACCCACTCTGAAATGTCTATTATCTTTGGCCACATGATGAATTGCATTACCTGCTCTGGGGTGTCGTTCGAGACTTATTGCACTAGAAGCTCCAATACCAGAAAGCTCAAAATGTCAAGAGTCAATGAGGCAATGAACTCTCCTCAGTTCCACAATAATCAGGCCTCCTGTACTTCTCCAAACCGTTGTATCAGGTGGAAAGTAGCTCATGGCGGAGAAAAGAGATTTGAGGCATGCTCGGAACACTGGTAGTGAATCTGGCTCCAAATCCTGACTGCTCCAAGGCTGACAGTACACCTGAAGCAGATACAGCTTCTAACGAATCAGTTCTGGAATCGGTGGGGGCATTATGTCAATTTTCTTTACCTGTTCACCATCAAAATCAGTCAAATGAATCCCTTATTGCACTAGATGAGGCACTGAAGCGATTTCATATACAGAAGAGTACTTTTCAAGATTTGAAATTGTCGAATTCTGTGAAGTCCAAAGTGAATAATCAGCGGGAAAGAAAATCTCATCAGTTACAAGAACCAATAATTCATAACAACTGTGATGTAATGCAGGTTGAGGTTCACCAGGCTAGAAAGGACACTAGAACCAAATGAATGAAGATTCAGGTGCGCCTGAATGGTGCTGGACAGGAGGCAACTGTATAATCAGACACTGATAGACAGAAGGGACAAGAGCCATTGGTAATATATCCATCAGGTGACAACTGGCAAACGCAAGCTTTTTGATAAATTAGTCCAACATTGTGATTGACAACAATTGTAGGCAGTCGGAATGAAGGCAATCGCACCCAGAACCATATCAGCCAACAGACATTCTCCATTGAGGAGTGCTGCAGAGAAAGGGGTTTAGCAGATGGCAATCCTGAGTGCCAGCAAGGGTGTGAAATGTCAGATCCATCGTTCCAATGCTGAGACTGGAGTCACCATCTGCAGTGTTGCTGATTTCACCTCATTGTCAATCAGCTGGAGAGAGAGATTTGTGGTATCACTCCAAATGATCAGCTACCTTTCAAGTAAGAATTGTCCATCCTCTTGATCAAGGTGACATTTTGTTGGCAGGCAATCTGGAATAAGGGGCTCCAGAGACCATCGAACCTACTGAAATACATCCCAGGTATCTAAAGGTGCAACTTGTCAGTCATATATGAGATCAATTTTGCTGAATGGGTTCTGGTAACAATATCCCAATGAATCATTTAGAATGGCAATATATCGGCAATGTGAAAAATGGTTATTGATTACCCAACTAAGTCAACCATATTGCCCAGATGCTCAAGCACACTGACCTGTGCACCAGATGGCATCATTATATAGATTACACACTGACATAGCTTACCCTGCAAGGCTAGTGTGATATTGACTGTACAACAGAGTTCAATCTACCAACTGCTATCAATTAACTACAAAATACTCACAAAGCCTATAGTGTATACCTCCAGTATTGGCAGAAAGAGGCATTTTTCAGCTTCATGTCACAACAGGTATACTATTTGAGAGAAACTCATGTCTGCAGAGCATGCAGCTGGATCAATTTAACCTCATTCAGAGATGCATCTGTTGATTTTAATATTTCCTACATTCGGCTTCTATTCTGTGCACTAATTGAAGAGGACAGGGCACACAAAGAGAGAGGACTGGTGCTCAGGCATGATCAGAATGTACTCCTAGACATCATATTGATTATACTTCAGTATGGGCTGTTGTACTACTAACAACCATGTTACTGCTCTACATCAGTTGAGCATCTGGAACTTGATTGCAAGATGAAACAAACCAATCCCAACCAAGGGACCATGCTTGCATATCATCACATCTGGGTCCAACATATTGAAAGTGACTTCGACAACACCTTTACAGGCTACGATCTTTCTGTTCCTGTATTACACTTTAGATGAACTCAACCGAATCAGATGGTTTAAATTTTGGAGCATCTGCCAGCCGGACAAACATTATTGACTAATTCTATATTGTGCTGGAAGATTTATTAATGCATGTTATGGGCTTAAGCTTAAGAAAATGCAGCTTCAATTTTAACACAGTACAATGATCCACATCATTGGGCTCATTGTGTTAATGGATTCATACAGATTCTCAAGCAGACTGGTATAATGCATATTGAACTGGTCGGAGCAATTGTGGGAGCGGCATATTTCCTTTGAGAAAATGCTGCCTCAGATAGAATCGATAGCATATTGCATGTAAATAATTGTGTGAAATGAAATACTTACTGGATTGAATATTAGTGACAATGACTAAATCAAGGTGGGCAGGAGTAAGATAGTTATTGCACTGTACTATTCTCTATAAAGATTATAATAATCACTGTTGGAGAGTATGGCTCTTGGTTTGAGACGCACTGGAATCGTCTTGCAGACACTGACAATACTCCCACTGGTTTCAAAATTTGCTCATTCTAACACTCAATTATGTAGCTTTTTCAAAGAAACTTTACACTCTTTAGCAAATTCTACAATTCTGTTCGAAAATGTCCAAATCGCTGAGAAGTACTGGTGAAGTGGTCCTTGAGCACCCGAGTGTACATCAGGTTGCATTTACCCTATCTGGAAGCTTCTGGGTACATCAGGAAGCAATAGTATTGCTGTTTATAGCTGCTGAGTTTTTCAGTTATAACTTCCAAAACATTTTGCATTTTCCTGATGTACAATATCTAAAATATGTGTAGTTTTATCCAGCCAGCTCTTGTGTAATTTGAGGTGCTGCAAGGGTTGTTGAAAGTATTCTCTGTAGCTTTCCACAAGGTCACAAGTGGATTTATATCCTAACATGTATATCTCCAACACCTGAGTCACAAATGAAGCCCACTGCATTTCACCATAATCATCAAGGTATGGCACCCACTTGTCCCCCCCACCTCCAGGTGAAGCAGTTAGATGACACAGCTCCCACCCACTATACATTATCCACGTGCTCACTGGGGTATTACTATACAATTGCAGGATTCTATTTGGCCACTGTATTTCCCATACATTCAAAGACCTCCTACCAACATCTGGAAGCACAATCTGTGATGAGCTGTAATATAGTTGACAGTAAAATAACAGTGATCTCAGAAATATCATACATATAATGTATCTGGGAATATTGCTCTCTTGTACTTATCCATTGCAGTATTATTTCTAAGTGTCTAACAAATTCTATTCAATAGAATTACAAATATTTGAATTATTGTTTGAGTATAATAAATACTCAGAAGCAATGTTGAATACAGTATCAGTATATTACAGTTTCATGACTGAGTCTGAATAGTCAGTAGTTTGCAACATTGTTTGTTTAATTCCTCTATCAACAGATATGATGTATCAATTGTTCTTCGCATAATTGGCAATACATGGACAATATAATGCATTGAACAGAATAGGGAAACTTGTAAAAAGTAGAGGGTAGTATTTAGAATGAAATATCATATATATTATTACAATACATATAATGAAACAACTTCAACATATACCAAATCAGAAATATCTTATTCAATTATCTTTTCGTCTTCACCTACTGTCAGACTACCAACTGAAATCTTTCAGAAATAGAGGAGAATATTCCTGTGAGATTGAACTCTTGAGGTAAAATAGTTTGGTGAATACATGCAAGATTGAGTTGTTGTTGTTGTTTAATCATACTTGATTTACTCGAGTTAGAGTTTGAGAGACCGTTATTGTTCCCCTCATCTGTGCGAGCCAGTTAAATAGTTGAGATTACTCCTAATATGTTTCATTCCGGCTGACACAAGAAATGTACAAATACAATGTACTGTAATGTAAGTAAATGGCTGCTTTATCCTCCATGGCTGCCACGATGTCCATGACTGCCTAATTCCATATCTAAATTGAAAACAGCTCGAATACCTGTCCCCCCTACCATTGGCCCACATTTTAGCCCATTGCCTTCTTGACTTCATTTCAGAGTTCCTGCTGCTGGTATTGACACTGGCTGCGGTGACAGAGGTGAAGCTCCTGTATTTGGGTCACTACTCCCCTGTACCACAAGCACTTGTCGTTCTCTTGGTGTTTGAACCGTTTTTGGTCAGTTTCAGTTAGCACATGCATCCACTCAAGTTGGCAGAATCATGGTGCCAATGACTGTGTACTTCACGTTGGGATTGGTCTGTCTGCTTTGCACTTCAGTGTGAAGTAGAAGTGTTTTCTGAAATTGCCAGCCTCCCACTGTGCCTTCGCTGGTAATCATTCTTTTGAGATCCATCTTGCACGATTCAAAGCGGGAGTGTATTATTGATCACATGTTGTACTTCTGTTGGCCCCTCAGGCTGAGTTTGTGTGGCAGTCCACTTCGTTGTTCACAGGGATGCTGGAGTACCCAAAGACCGAATGAATCTCCATTGCAATGCCATGGGTGAGGAGGGCCTGTACCCTTGGATCCATCAGTTGTACAACTTGCTGTGCAGGGCCTGGTTCCAGATGTACCATCCATGGAATTGCGGCTTCTGAATTGTTGGAGACCACCCCCACGTTTGCTCCATTTCTTCTTATTCTGGGATTCTCCTGGATCATGACAGCAAGCTCGAATCTGATTGCCCACAGCTCAGCATCAGAATCATGCATATGTCCAGTGCCCAGTTAGCTGTGGCAGGAACTACATTCAGTTCCCTGGATGGTCACTGTTGCGGCTCCCACTCGGCCATTGTCTGCATGCGATCCATCTGTCCAGCACATGGAGACCCTCATTCCATCTTTGGCTTATTTCTCTCTTGCCCAGTGCGGTACAGCTCCCAGAGGTGTGGATTATATTGTCCTGTATGATTGTCCTGACAACTGATTCTTCACCCAGAGCCAACCAGTTCATGAGATTAGTTGTCCAGCCATGCTGATTCTCATTGTTAACTACTCTACATATTGTGGCACTGGAGGAGGGATTCTGTGTAGGTCCGTTATTTTACTACTGCGTGCACTTGCCAGTCTAACTGTGAATTGTTGTTGTCTGGAGTCTAAGATTAAAGGTACAGGGGTGATCCCAGTCTCGCTCATCAGTACCCTCTGTGGTGTGGTGAACAGCACACCCAGACTGGATCTGATTTGTTGATTTAGCAGGAGTTTGAAATTATCTCGCCTGTCTACTACATTGGAATCCTACTGGAGCTCACTCCCATCAAGTGTGACCGCTTCGATTCAAGCTATTTTGATGACTCTTATGCTCTCTGAAACCACCCCATATGATGCTCTAAGAGTTTGTAGTCTAGCTTTAGCTGCCCTGCGCATTATTAGGCATTGGGTGGGGGACTGTGTAAACGTCAGATGTGCATCCGTCCAGACTCCAACACAGCTTGTTGCATCCATGATCAATCACATGGTGCTCACTTGAACACTTACCATTGCTGTCTACTTCAGTTGCTGGTGCTTGTTGTGGTCTCATCTGTGTGTGGACAGTGCCGCCTCAGTCTGTGCTGTATCAATCTGCAGCCCTCGCCAACTTCCCCATTCAATGACTGTTGCAGCATACTACTCAAGTTGCGTGACAACCTGGTTGAGTTTGCTTCCGGTGGCTACCCAGCCACATTCATTCAAAATCGAGAGTTCTTTGGCTGAGATATACTCTTCGACTGACTCGATAAATCCTGATGTGTAGATTGCCAGTGGATCGCTGACGCAGGTGAGCCCTGCAGAACCCCTACTTCTACTGGATATCTGGTTATGGCATTGTGCCCAATTATCATTTCTACCATTCTTTCTGAGAGAATACACTCTGTCCACCATACAATGTCTCTATCCATTGCCTGTGCCTTCAGTTCATTCACCAGTAGTCTATGTGCAATGCTTCCGAATGCGGTATTGCCATCTATGAGAGGTACACCAGCTAGATTTCAATTTGTGTATACCGTATGCACTCTGTTTTAACATTGAGTTTCACTCTGTATTTTTTATTGAAATATTCTCCCCACAGTAAAATGATTATTCTCCCTATTGGTATAGAATTAAATAGTCTTTTCATTGTTGTATACAGTACTTCAACAGATGGTTCTAATACTGGCTTTCATGATATGAGATTTTGTAACATTAATGTCTGTTAATCTTCTGTTTCTGATAGTCAGTAACTATACATTGGTATATTTCTACTTGTATTAATAAATGTCTTTTGAAATGATTAGTATCAGTTAGTCTACAATGAAAATAACAATTCAATATTAGTAAACAAGATATTTGCTTTCTACAACTTTGTTTTTCAGGTATTCTGTTGTAATTGCAATCGAATGATTAATCAAATATTATTTCAGTTGAAAGTGATAATATTTCAAAATATTATTCTGATACTAAGAAACAGAAAACAACTCAAGTCAGATCTAAAATATTGAAGTTCTCATTGAAATTTCACTGCAACTAAGCAGATGATATTTTGTATACATTCCTCAATGTCTGGGTTTAAGTAATTGGTATTGCAGTTGAATTTACTTTATTTTCTTATATATAAATTACCAGCAGTATAATATATTAACAAATACTAAGTAATTGTTAGCTAATCTACAACAATGGTACAATCATTTTGTAAGTTATGGATAAATAATCTGCGATCACTTCATTCAGATAAGAGATTAATTCAAGGTAGTTACATTACTATAGATTAATACTATTAATAAATCAGATAATTTTTGTCACAATATCACACCGAATATTAAATAGCTGCTCAGACTGTGCAGTTCTATTCAGTACTAAAATTTATATTGTATATTTGAATTAATGTTATACAATTATCTTGGTGTTGTTCAACTTTACTTGTTATTGCAAGTGGCAATAGATACCATTAATCTATTTCTCACCAAAGATTTTGCTACTAATTCAGAAATATCATTAGAATATACTGTTAGTGGAAAACTGTTAGTGGAAAACTGTTAGTGGAAAACTGTTAGTGGAAAACTATTTGTATTTATTACTAATTGTAAATGTAATTGATAAGTATAAATATTAATCCAATGTATAGTGCAATAATATATTTTCTGTAATTAACCCAGTATGTCAGCATACAATATTACTGAACCCAACATTAGTTAAAAAAAAATGTCATATAAGGTGTGTACTGTTGACTGACCTTTAATTTACAAGTAAAGCAGCGGTTTTTAATTATTATCTATTACTAATTGATAAGTACAAAATGATTCACTCCGTTGGCTGGAAATTAGTATTAGATATTTGATGTGTAATATCTTAGATATCTTGTAAATTCTGACCTTCATAGAACTTATAACTATAGAGAACCCAGAAGGGATGAGTCATGATATCTCCAGGATTTCAACAAGAACTATATCTAGTGTAAACATAAGTACAACTAGTGGTATTACACCAATGTAGCCGGTGTATGATCTGCAATGGTATTCAATTGGAGGCCTGTGAGTTGAGCCGCTGCAGTAATTGCTTCTTACTGAGCTCTCTGTCTCAGCATTGTAATACTTCTCAAGATCCACTCTCTAGTCAACTATCCTCATTATAGAAAACATCCTAGCAGTCCATCCAATCTTGATGATCATTGCACTGTCAGACAGTTAGCTAGAAAACTCACATAATGGTTGGATTACAACAATCTACCTTCATTGGCAGCTACTCAGAGGCTCGAGCATGGGTATCCTTCTCAACACTGCAATGATAATGTATAATGCTAATTGGGTTATTGCTGCAGTAATTGATGAACAAGTATCTAAAGTTAATTGCTGTAAAGAACGGAGAAACCTGCTCTTCCCTGCAAACAATCATTAAGTGGAGGATGTAAGCGATGATTGAGTGGGATCTAATTTATTACTGAATGTCAGGTGACTGTGCAATCCCCGCTCCTCCATAATGCAATGTGTTCCATCCAGCTGTTAATGTTATATGCTAACTTGAGTTAGCTCCTGGTCAATCGAACATCCCTGGGCCACTGTATAACCTCCTCAAGTATCCTCGAAATTCATTCAAATATGTGTACACTACTGGTAGGTTGAATATTGTCAATACTTACCGGAATCGAGTTTAGTACTGCATCTGTAAGTGGAAATACTTTGACAAGAACAGAATGGAGTTCCAGGAGCATTAATGTTGTCCAATATCAATAAAGAAAGAGCTATTACTTTATGGAAATTCACCACCTGCAGGCTGGAATCGACCCTAGCGGTCCTGTTTTGTTATCAATTGTTGTACCTTACGTGCCAAGAACCAGCCACTCAACTAATTAAGCATCTATAGAACATGTTCCTGATGCCCTGCCGTCTGAAGATACGTCCAATGAAGAATGTATCGACCGCCAGAAGCCTTATTTGACATGTACCCCTAATTCAACATCAACAAAAGCAGATGGGGAGTTTGTTAGAGTGGACAATACCAGGGGGAATGCATACGGCAAAGTGACTGGATCAGACAATGAGTATTGCAAATCCTCAGAACAACAGAATCAATGCTATTTGTTTCAGTCTGTAGATGACATGCATCAGATTCCATTATGTCGCAAGCAATCACATCATGCATTGATTGACATCTGGGGCATACTATGCTGGACAACCTCAGTATTGAATCAATACAATTTGCCAATGCCCTGCAAGAGCTCCTCTCCAATTTCAAATTTGGCTCCCGCAATGATAAGTAGATTGAAGATACTTTGCATAACTTTGGAACATTATTCTACAGGTGGATATTTAAACATTTACAGTTCCATTATGCGCATCTCTGATCTTGAATACAGATCATATTTGAACTAGTAAACTTTCCAGACTAGGAATATCGTCCAATATACAGTGAGATGAACACTCGGGATTGGGGCTGGCGTAGCCAGTATCTATATCCTGTAGGGGTGAAGATTTTGCAAGTTCTTTGGACATCCAATGAGATTCACGTGACTAATGTTTCTGGCAATTACCATACCCGGCAGCAAAATCTTGCAAATGGCCATAAACGAACACATATCTGCCATTCACCTAAATAGTGCACCTTGATATTCATCAGGCTGATCCAATGGCCTAGGTAATACAGCCCGGGTTACAAGTGATATTGGGAGACGTGAGGATGGTACAAAAAGGATGGGGAGTAGGGGTAGTATAAGCTAGTATGGTGAGGGAATAATCTGAGGTATTGCGACGTCGGATGATCTCGCATGGTGATGTTTGATCAGAGTTGTGTTGGTGGTTTGTAGGAGCATAAGGGAAGATTCGGATTGTACATGAATGGATGAGTAATTATTCAAGGGTGGCAGATGAATTGTATATAAAGAGAGGTTGGTTGATGCTGGAGGATTTCATTATGTTCTCTCTTTACTTGTTCTCTTATATACGGAAGCAACAGACGATTTTGAAAAACAGCTTTCACTCTTGGCTGGTTCTGATTCCTTGATACGAACTTTGTGTGCATTGTCTTGTTTATAATATCACAGTATTGTTACAAATATCACCTACATCCAACCCCACCCCTTATGCTATGCAAGATACCCAAAAAGCTGATGAGGAATTAGATAGCTGAATTGGATCAGTAGTATCCCTAATGGCCAAATAAGAAATGCGTTTTCCTGTCTTGACGTGGAATGATGCAGATGGATTACAGAGACAATACTGTACTCTGTTGCTTCGCCTGGGTGGGAATATTCAGGACAAGTGATGCGTCGTCAAGACTTAGAGGTGTTATACCCAAGGTGTAAATTTGAATGGTTGCACTGATTGGTCATTGAGCAGTTCGACTGCTTGATCACTCATCTGATTAGTGTGTTCAATCAGAGCTTCATGAGGAAACTAGTATTAATACTCTGCTCAATCTAGGTGTTAGCCCAATCTACTACCAGTTCTGGCAATACCCTGACTGCAATGACTATTCACTTTGTTGGTATATTGAATTGCTTCAGCTGCTTCTGGATTTAGTTTAATACTTTTTGCACTCTCCCCTCAAAAACCAGAAAGCTAGAAATGTCAAGGACCAATTTGAAATGCAATGCACACTGCAATGATTATTTGCAGGTATTCAGCAATACTCAAAACATTTTGATTGGTTGAAAATCGGCTCCTAGCAGGGAATGGAGATCCAGGTCATAATTAAACACTGGCCGTGATTGGACATCTGGTTCATGATTGCTCCAATGATGACTGCCAAATTCCGACAGATTCAGCAACTGATAAACTGTGAGTAGGGGCAATGTAGGCAGTATCTCAATGCTCTCAACTTCATAACCAATGAAACTGCTCCGATCTATCCCTTGTTGTACTACACAATGCAAAGAAGTGATTCTATGACAAGCCAGCTACAGTTCAAGAACAAAAAACATCTCAGTCGGTGAAGGCCAAGGTGGTTTTACAGTTTGTATCAGATTTGCAATAGCTGAATAATCGACAGATTTATAAATTACATGCTGCAATAAAGACTTCAGTATATGGGACTAAATAGGTTACTAAAACCCAACAACGGCAATGTCACCTGTGCGTCAATAGAGGCGGAGATGTAGCAACCAAATGTATACATGCTGATGGATGGTGGACAATAAAGCGATTTGGGCATGAAACACATCAGGTGACACCTGTCAATCACAAGCTTTTTGCTCAATTGTTGCAACATAATGTGCATCAGCTATTGCAGGAAATTGGGTCTGAGATAACTGCTCCCAGAAGCACATTTGGTGAAAAACATGCTCAAATGAATACTGTGGAAGAAGAACAGGTTTACAGGGCAGCAAAAATCACCCCCAAGTGGTGTATTGAACTTCAGATCAGTCTAACTGAGCATATGACTGCAGTCAAAACCGGAAGTAGTGCTGACATGAACTTAATAAACAATGAGCTTGAGAGCAAGAGGTATGGTATTACTTGGACTGAGTGGATGGAGATTATTATTGAACTTTACATCTGCTTGATCAAGTTGTTACAGTTATGGGAAGTATTGCTTGTTTCAGAGATACGGTAAACTATCGAAAAGGCATAGTACATTTCAAATATGCATTGGTGCATCCAGTCAGTTATATATCACAGTCAATTTCGCTGATGGGTTCTGGTAACAAACTGACGACATATCATTCAGAACAGCTATCTATCAGGATTGTGCAATATGTATATTAATTTACCATCACGGTCAATTACAGTTGACTGTTGTTCAAGCATACTGACCAGTGTCCTGGGCCTGACTATATGAAGGACACACTTTTGTGTCTTGCCCATCAAGGCTAGTAGGATATTGGCTATGCTAAGGTTGTCAATTGACTGTCCACAAATAATAAAAGTCATCATACACCCAGAGCTCCTCTTTTATGTAACTGGTATTGTCAGTGGAATCTTTTTTGTACACCAGATTATGACATGTAGATTAATTGTAGCAAATACATATCTCCAGAGTGTGCAGAAGAATCAATTAAACCTTACTGAGACATGCATTTGTACATTTCAGATGTTAGAACATTAGACGGCTGTACAATGTGCAAATTTATGAGGACTGAAAATGCAAAGCTCATGTACTGCAGCTTGGATATGTTCAGCATGTCCTCATAGACAGCATATTGTTTCAACTGCACACTGGGCTGTTGTACAACTGTCAACCATTTCACTGCCCTACTTCTGTTGTGCATCTAGCACATAATTGCAAACTAGAATGTATCAATGCCAACCAAGGGATCATGTGTGAATTTTGTAATATATGGGTTCGATATACAGAATGATTTCTTGATTATTCCTTCCAAGTCCCAGTTTGTTTGTTTCATCCAGTGTGCATTAGCTCCACTCTACCAAATCAGGTTCCCCAATTTCAGAAGTACCTGCTGGTAAGAAAAACAATATCAACCTTTTCTATATGGTGCAAGAAGACTCCACAATGAATTGTATGCCATCAAGCTTAAGAATATGTAGTAGTAATTCCAACAAAGTGTCAACATCTGCACGATTTGGCTGAGTGCATTGACAGGTTGATCCGGATTGTCCAACAGACTAAGAATATGCATATTGTAAGCTTTGGAGCAATCGTTGCACTGGTACACTTTGTGTAAGAGAATGCCACATCAATTATAATTAATAGTGTATGGCTTGTAAACAATCCTGTATAAATTAATAGCTACTGGACTGTCTGTGAATTACAATACCTCCATCAAGGTAAGTTAGAGTAAGAGAGTGTATCGAATTATACTATCTGATAGATTCATTACCATAATTACTTCCGGAGAATAAAGCTTGCAGCAAGAAATTCCTCGGAATTATCTTGGAGACATGGTGAATAGAACCAGAGGCTCCGAAATTTGCATATTCCAATAGCTCAATTTTATATTATTTTGAAGATTACTATTCACTTTTCAGTATATTGTGATATTCTGTTCCACGATTTCCAAGCCACTGAGAGGTACGACAGAGGAATTCTCAGAGTACCTAAGTGCAGCTTGATATGCAAGCAGCCGATTTAAATGTGTCAGGGAGCATTTGAAAAAATTATTGTAGGTGTTTCAAGTTGCTGAGTTATTCAGAAATAGCTATCAACCAAATTTAACATTTCACTGAGGTACAGTATGTTTTCTAATATATAGTATGATGATTGAATGGCTAACCTGAGGTATATGACAAGACAAGACAAATTACAGCATGATTTGATAACGTGCAATAGTATTACTGGCCAAGAAATTGTCCAATACTGCTATAGTCATTACTTACCCTTCACTTCCAAGTTCTATGAAATGTGCTGAGGATATTGTACCCCCTCGCTGAAATATCATAGTCAATACTCACCCAACTAACTATATCTCACCTTGCCCCTGCCGGCACTTTCACACCCCCAAAAACCAGTGGATATCTGAATTTTTGTCATATGAAGACTGATGCAGAGTACAGTTTACCACAACTCTGAAGTGCCAATATCGAGGTACCAAAATCACTTCTGCCCTGAATAGAATTTACAAAGACATTGTGGATGATCATATTCAATGGAATGTAGCTCATGTGCCGTGAACCATGAAAACTATCAATTTGCACTTACAATTTGCAGTACTTGTTTGAAGATGCTCATGCAACTGTGCAATATTTCTGTCAATTTGTTTGTAGTTCCACATCTTGTATAGATCTGGAAACAGGAATAGCTCAAAGTCTTGCATTGTGTTCAATACAGCACAATTAGACTGATAATGTCTACTTTGCCCAAAACCATCAATATTCACAACTGAAGATTAGGGCCATTGCAAAATGATTAGAATATGGAGCTCTGTAAATTGCGGTATGAAATAGTACATTGAATGTGGGCCCAGAAACTGATTCTGATATTCTTATTAAGGAATTTTTGTATGATGGTATCCAATTCTCAGTGGTGGAAATAGAAAAGAAATCATTATACACATGAATAACTGACTTGGATTTAATTTGTTATTAGTTTTTCCTCACTACTAATAGCTTGGAATGCCAGTCTACTATTTTCAGTTCTTTGAACTTATTGTGGCCCAGATTTTAGTACTGTCAGCCGATGCTATTTATTGTATACTGTTTGAATATTCGACTGCAGAGATGATTAGCATAATATTTTTGCACAATGAATATCAAAGTAAAGTTTGAACCTTGCCATTTATACATGTTACTGTGAAAGCCACTCCTCTCATCAGTTACTCAATGGTATGTCACTTTATCCTCTTCTCCTCTTGCTGTTCTCTTCAATTGGAATAATTTTCCCACAATATCTGTCAGTACTCCTCTGTCTTGATTTGCACAACACTATATCATTTTGCACTTCTTTATATCCTTCTCTACTCCTCTTCTCGATGCAGTACTCATTTGCTGTATCTCTTTTTCCCATCCCACACATGATTTTTACCCAATATAACATATTACCTTACACATTCCGTTCTGATTTATAGCTAGCAAAAAATGTAAGATTTCCTCTGTTAGTTATAGCCAAATGACCTTGTGATTCAATTTCACCTTCTTTCCAGATACAAATCATCCACAATGACAAAAAGTACCTCTGGGAACTGGGTTCAATTGACAAAGTATCAGTTCCTGCTACCATAATTTCTGGACAAATTTGAGATATCATAGTTAATATTGGTACAATGTATAATTAATGTCCTATGATTTCTTAGTTAGGTTAATACATCCATATGCCTGCGTTTAAACCAGAGATAAGTCTTTTATTCGGCAGATTCATACTGTGAGTCAGCAAAAGATAGAGTATTGGAAACAATAATTGCTACTCTAGTATAATTCAGAATTTGATAATAATTACAAATACATTGATTATATTAACCATGGATAGTAATTAATTACTCTGTATACACTCAGGGAATCTAAGATATCGTCTGTCATTGTCTGAACAACAATCCCTACAAGTTAAGAAATTTCTCTTGAATTTTTTGGAATATCTGCATTAGTTGTTTAAGATTCCCAGGTATTCCCAAAATTCTCCCCAGTACTTTAATGTGCTTCAACACTTATTACAATTACATCCATGTTGCTCCCATACTAGCCATACAAGATTGATGTTACTCTGAAGACCACTCAGAATATTCTCCTTGGACTCAATTCTGACTCAATTTTGACAACTAGCAGTTTATACTTTGCAGTACTATATATACTTCTCGGTGCTACAAGGAACTAAAAGACATTGTACTGATATATTGATTGGTAGATTTCCTGTAAAATGTAGTATAGCTAAAGTATTTTATGTAAATACTTGATAGTTAAAATTGAATAGAGCTTGGAATATATAGTCTAGAGCTTCTCCCTCTTCTTTCTACCGTCATCTTTTACCTACATTTCACTATTCCTGTGGTGTAACTGCTGCTACAAGATGCCATCAGCCAAACTATAATTATATGAGTTGTCTTAGCAAATACAACATGCCTAAATATATCACTCATATACTGAGTTTATATTCTCACAAAGGTACCAGTAACACTGCTATTCTTGCTCTCAACTAATTTGTGTGGTTAGCCTTCTGTTCCCATTATTTCTCTCCTTCCCAATGCACGATTATTAGATTGTGTATCTGTACTGAGTACTTTATGTCCGGGCCTGAACTCAGATATTGTCACACTTACAACTGATTACGTATTACCCTAACCCACAAATCACGTGGTCTTGAGACTTTCGGCCTTGTAAGTCGAGACGGCGTATATCTAATTCAACTGAACTCTTTCAACAGGCCTTAATTACACCTATTCTCTATGTCCCACTCACCAGCCCTATGATTGCTCGCTTCCACTAGAACTTGTTACAGCATTCAAATATAATGTGGTCAGATAAGTACAGCGTATTATGATTTATGTATACCTACAGGCCCTCTGCTCTTCTTTCTCAACCTTTTCAGGCTATTTTGGCGCTGGCTTTCCATTCCATACATGAACCCCCCCCCGAAAACCACTGTGGCACCCAAAAACACACCGGGATTCAGTTTATTACCAAATAGCCAGATGCTTAGCAACAGTGAAACAAGTTTACGGATATTGAGCACCACCGTTACTGTCAATGCGGAACATATTGATCCCAATATATTCACGCCCTGGATGCAGATATATTGCGTGAACGAGTTGAACACCAAGAACAGTACATGTCTTGGTATCCGTGTGATGACATTGTTGAGCGCAGACGGAAGGCACATCTTTGGTCGCATAGGTTTAGTATCCAGGTGCCGACGGAACTGGAATTGAATAGATCGAGAAAACAATCCGAAAAGTGGTATGGACAGAGCATGCTACTGATATTTAGTTTGTAACTGTTATTAAAGTAAGCAGTACAACATACTGTGTAGAACATGCCTTCCCGGTAATTATTGCCGTACATGGCATAGGTAGCTTCAATATAGAGACCCATAAAAGCGGAAATGACTTGTGCGACAAAGAGGATTGCGAGGCCAGACAAGAAACCCACCACTGATCTCCCTGTTTGTCCCTGGAGTGAATCAAATCAGCGACTGCGACTTCGCACTGCAGGAACTAAATTACCGTCCCCTTATAATCCGCCAGGGCAGACATTACACATCCAACTGTCAGAACGAGAACTGATATAACCTCAAGTCGGCTGTACTTTTTGCCCCAAAAATAACCAATTACCAATGTTGTCACGCAACCGCCACTCCTTAGAATGATGTGCACGGGTACGGAGATTTTGAAAGCAAAGGCAAAGTTATTGAGGACAGAAACCGTAAAGAACAGTATAATCTGTACTAACCATCGATGAATCGGTATCTGGTTGGGTTTCAAAAATGTTGGCGATTTCATGTCTAAGTGGTAGAAAAGGCCTTCTGCTGCAACTAAAACGAACTGTGCAAAAGTGATCAGATGGCCACTCTCCGGTTCCGCCCTAGTAAGTGTTAACATCAAACTGCACACACCTGAGTTCAGATGATGGAACTCACTTCACGAGAGCCTCAAGTATAAATACCTGTCCACCAACCCTCCACAGGTTAGCAATGATGTTCATTAACCACATCATCCAACTTAAATCCTTCTCCCAGCCAGATTCCAACTAAAGGCTTACATTCGTACAGCATCCACCAAATATAAAACAAATCATGACCGCTGTCTGTACCCAAGCAGGAGCAGTACTCTTCGCTATTGCTGAAAATAAAGATGCCCATGTCACATCTGAAGTACCGCGCAGTTCAGTACCATCCAAGTGAGGAACCGCACCGATCCTATTCATTGCTAATAGATGCGAATCTTGGGTTGAGATCAATGAAGAAGAATTATGGGAGACAACTGGTATGGAGGTCTTGGGCGATGACCGGTTGAAGTGCGAACCCGTTTTGGAGCGGCGCATCTTTGCCATGACCATCAAGTGGTATGTAAGACCTTAAGAATAGCACAGCTGTAAAGGATTGTATCAGTACTGAAGTAGTACTTAATTGCAACAAAAAGAGTAGGATCGGTTGCCACAGAGTACATCCGCACATCCCACTTGCTTTCAACAAGCAAAACACCTATCGGTTATCTTGAGCCAAGAAAGAAAATGGTTGTGTTAAGAGTAGTCCTGAGTGTACGAAAGGAAAATTCATGGGTGTAGTCTAATATAAAGTATTCTTGCACTGGGTTTATCTTTACAAATACAAACTTATGCTTTCAGACAAATATTGTGTTGGCAATTATATAATGAAACTGCAAATCAACTACAATAACTTATCAGTAAAATATGTATTTTTGCTTCTAATCTACAATTAACATGGCAGCAAAAAGAGTTCAATCAATCATCTATTATAGAAACATGTTGATTGTAGTAACTAATATTGTACTATATTGCCTTATTAAAGCAACCAAATATCAGTACTTCTTGATTATTTTTTGTGCATCTCAGCTATAATTATTTAACCAAATCAGATTACACTAAAGAACATATAGACAGTTTGAATCATTATTTAACTGTTGTCTATCAAAAAAAAAAAGGCAAAACTCTATTAAGAGATTATATATCTATCGCAATGTATAGTTCTGTTGCAATATTGAAACTTATTAACAATAATACTATATGTAAAAGTCTAAGTACAGATAGATATACAATAGATGGAGAATTATTGCTAAAGTCTTCAGAGTTATAGCTGTATCAATTTTCAACAATTCCTTTACAATATCTAATTATGTATTACTAATACAATATAAAAATATTTGAATCTTATTAGCCTTTGCTGGTAATTCAATCCATGTGTAGCATATAAAACAAACATATAAGCCATTAATTCTAACAATTCAAATAAAACAAACAATTATTACTATAACCTACTGAAGCAATCCAGTAATTGCAAAACAAATCTTATCAAAATTAATATTTCTCTAACATTCTGACAATGTTAAATTTTGTTATTATGATTTTATATAAGAAGCATAAGTTTTGGAATATAGTAATATACAGCCAAGATATAAGTAGAAATATAAATTACAAATGTACCAAACAAGAAATAGTATAGACATATATCAACTAGATTCTACACATTCTTCTTCTTCAATGATAATTAAAATAAGATATAATAATACCTTTACTATTTTTACTGTATATATTGAATTATTTCAATCACTAGAAGTACTATTTGAATTAAAATGTTAACAATACTTTAACTTGTTGTTAATGGCAGATCATAGATGATACAACATTGAATTTAGAGTAGTATTAAATATTATATTATAGCAAATTTTAGCTTAGTGGGGAAATTGATGATAAGTAAGTAAACATGAAATAGTACTTGTAAAATATCTCCAAGTTCAATAAGTATAATATAGTCAATACCGATATTTCAATATTTAGCAATCATCAACAGAATTGTAGCTTCAAACTTAAATGCGGTTATCAGTTAACAATTGAATAATTTCTCAAGAAAATCGTTTAATATTCTATACTCTCTAGTATTTAAATTATATGGTATAATAAAATAATAAATTTTGTAAATATAATATTATACTTTCTTGCAAAATATAAAAATATTTAATATACTTGTAGGTATCTAAAAGAAAGATATCACTGTGATAATTGATCTTCAACATGATATGATAGTAGTTCATGAATAATATTACAATAATCTGTTTTCTAATGCTATTAAAATATTTCAGTAGGAGTCTACATCCAATGTTGATGTTTAATGTTTATTTTCTTTTATTGACAAATATAACATAGACAGTTATGTCTCCAAGTACATAATTAAAGTTGATAATTTGGTATTTTGATTCCATAGAAAATATTTGATTCATATACTGAAGCCAGTATGGACAACTTACATTAGTTATCAGCAAAATGTATTTTGTCGCTAGGAGCCTCTGGGACTATTTGGGAGTTGACCAATGAGAGTTCCAGGGTGGCAAAACCCCAGAGTGGACTTGACCAATACCGTGGCCTTCAGGTGAATCTGGAAGACCTGGGCAGACATTTGGAACGATCTAGAAGATTAGATGACAACCAGCAGAGCATCTGAGTGTGCCTGTGACTATCCTGGAAGCACATTGAATTGCTGTGGAGGAGTCTGGAAAACATAAACTAATGTTTTGAAAAACTGCTGGTGCATATGGAGATTGTGGATACAACTTATAGTTCAACAATTTTTCCAACTCATGTAAACAACTTGTATTCTGAACTGTTTATCTATTTATTGATTGTGGTATCCATCAACACACGGTCTATCCAGACTGACAGCAAAGTGTAGTTGAGATCAATTTCAGGTGCACCTGAAGATACAGATCAAACAACTTTGGGCATACACTTGTGGAGGTTATAAATGTGTCAACCCCGAGCCCATAATTAAGTGAATACTCTGAGGCTATAATTGTGCAAGTTTAGAGATGCACTTGGGGGCCATGTTGGGGTGAGTGTTGAGACACAAATGGAGGCGAGGATTGTGAGAATATCAAGGCAGTGATAGATCAAGTTGGGAGATGCACTTGGGGCCACGATAGAGTGAAACTGGAGAAGTTCTATGAGGTGGTCAATTGGCAGGCAGTCAATTGGGAGGTATAGGATGTGCTGATTCTCTATATATCGGCTAGTTAACTCACAACCATGGGATCATAATGAGTTGACTTTACCTTTGAGCTCTAATGGACCTTGCGAGCAGCTGTCAATTTTGAAGGAGAAATGCCAAAAGCTGATGCTACAGTCAGAAGTGCACTTGTAATTGTCACTATGCAGAAAAGATACACAATCATGAGTGAATGCTATACACAGTGGATGCTATTCCCGGTGGATGCTGTACTCTGTGGATAGTGTACTCAGTGGATGCTGTACTTGATGAATACTGTACTTGGTGGATGCTGTACTTGGTGGATGCTGTACTTGGTGAATGCTGTACTTGGTGAATGCTGTACTTGGTGAATGCTGTACTTGGTGAATGCTGTATATGGTGAATACTGTACTTGGTGAATGCTGTACATGGTGAATACTGTACTTGGTGAATGCTGTACATGGTGAATACTGTACTTGGTGAATGCTATACTTGGTGAATACTGTACTTGGTGGATGCTGTACTTGGTGGATGCTGTACTTGGTGGATGCTGTACTTGGTGGATGCTGTACTTGGTGGATGCTGTACTTGGTGGATGCTGTACTTGGTGGATGCTGTACTTGGTGGATGCTGTACTTGGTGGATGCTGTACTTGGCGGATACTGTACTTGGTGGATGCTGTACTTGGTGAATGCTGTACTTGGTGGATGCTGTACTTGGTGGATGCTGTACTTGGTGAATGCTGTACTTGGTGGATGCTGCACTTGGTGGATACTGTACTTGGTGGATACTGTACTTGGTGGATGCTGCACTTGGTGGATACTGTACTTGGTGGATACTGTACTTGGTGGATACTGTACTTGGTGGATGCTGCACTTGGTGGCTGTGGTACTTGGGGGATACATTACTGGGTGGATGCAGTACTAACCGGAGATGTACTCCATGTATGCTGTACTCGGTGTTAACTCAGAATAATGGTATGGAGAGATAGGGCAGGATGGCTTAACAGTGTATTTTGCGATAATAGTGCAATTGGGGACGCGAAAGAGTGATGAGGAAACAAAATGGGAAAGATATTGAGGATACCAGAGGATATGGCAAATTAGGAGTATGACATACCTGCTTGGTTGAGAATAAGTTACATGAATGTGCTGACCCAGCTGATTGGAATTAGTTGCTGCCATATCGGGAATGGTAACTTGCCCTGCGCCCATTATTCTGTGAAGTTCCAATTTCTTATAATGATTTCCCCCACCTCCTCTGCTCCCTGTCTTTCTTGTCCTCCTCTTTAACATCACCTGAGAATTTGAAATTAAGTCATTCCTTTCTAACTCCCCATGTCATGATTATAAGTTAACACTGAGTACCATAAACACCAAGTCCAGCTTCAATCCAACATCCACTACCTCCCACTCCTAGGGTGAGTCACACCTTTCATCCGTCAGTGGTCATTGTCCGTGCTCTACTCTCCCCATTCCCACCATTACAAGTTAACCAATTAATTGAATCTTAGCTCCAGTTGTTCCTCCCATTCATCTGCTTCCAGAACAACTGCCTCCAAATCAACTGCTTCCAGATTAACCACCTCCAGATCAACTGCCTCCCGATCGAGCACCTCCAAGTTCTCCTTCAATTTATCTTGCTCACACATTTCAAGTGCATCTCCAAACTTGGTCGATCATGGCCTCTAAGCATGCATAATAATCCCCACCATGTGTATCTCCATACTTGTCTGATTGCAGCCTCCAAATTCATTTCCAAACTCTTTCGATCATGGCCTCCAAGTGCATCTCCAGTCTCACTCAATCCTGGCTTCCAAGTACATCCCTAAACTCAGTCAATTACAGCCAGTAAGTGCACTGCTGAGTTCACTCGATCTCAGCCTGCAAGTGCATCTCTAAGTTTGTCTGATTATGCCCTGCATTCAAGTGAAACTCCATACTTGCTTGTTCAAGGCTTCCAAGTGCATCTTCGAGTTTACTCAACCGGTGTCTCCTTGTGCTTCTCGGATTGCATTCAAGTCCTGGGTGCAGCCTGCTTCTCCGAAAGTATAGATATATATAGGCTTAGCCAGATTATGCGAGCCAGATTATGATGTAGCAAATGTTGTGATTTGAAAAATACTGTATATAATACATGAATTCCTTGTGGTTATTGAACAGTCAGCACTACTGCTGTGATAATATGGCCTCAAGATTAATGTCCACCAGAGAGCTGTACTGAAGTCTCATCAGCGGCACTTGAAGTCTCCCACATCCCTTCCTAGAACGTTCCAGCTGCTTAAAAAGTCTCCTGCTGACCTGTGCATAAGTGTCAGCATCTCCCTTTTTTGATTATCCTTGAGGTCAAATATTATAGCATCTGGAATGCATCTCCGTAACTGCCACATCTTTTCTGCACACCTGAGTCAGCTATCTCAGTACTTGAGAGGAAATTGCATTGCTTTCGGAGGGTCTGGAAGTGTATGAAATTACTTAGATGCACTGGTGAGATCAATCGGAGTGTTTGGGAGGCTTCCATGTGGCTTCCAGACCATTTTACCCAGGGCTGATGTATATTTATTGTGCCGGTACAAGCTAGTTGAGTTGGCTGCAATAAGTTCCCCAAAGTAAAATACAATTGTATTTGATATTTTAAACTTCTTATGGGATATATAGCAATACAATTATTTATCTTTGATATGCACTGCAAGTTACTAGAAAATTGAAATGAATTTAATTAATATGAAATACTAAATAGATATGCTGACAGCTGTCAAATATTTAAAAAAATATTAAAATTTGCCCAGCTGCACTCAACTTAATAACAAAACGTACAGTTTCTACACCGTAAATTTTCTAAAAAATATAGAAATCTAAAAGAGTATTTCCATTAACAAATAGAAATGCAGTTCATATTAGGGTTTGAAATGGTATAGGTTGTGTGGGAGTACAATATTGGATATATTCTATTCAGAAGGTAATTAACTATATGAATGTACCTGCTGATGTAATATTATATGTTTCTATTGTCTGATTCATTATCTGACTTTATATCTGGAGTACATACAACAGATCATCAAAGCTATCAGTATACTGTAGAGGCTGTGGAGAGAATTTTGAACCATGTCTAATCGTAAATAGAGATCCAAATAATTAAGTCGTTAATTATAAGTATTAATATTGGAAAATCGAATTTAATAATTGGTAATATCATTGTAGGCTATAATAGCTTACCCTGCAATACAGAACAGTGTTATATGGTTAGTGGATATGATCCAATGCTTTTTGTTTAAAACTGAATTATTAATCGTATGAGCTAATATTTTGTTCATCAATTGCGCTCAAATATTCATCTATGTTAATACATACAAGATGGAAACTTATGGAATGAGTTGAAACAGGTACATTTAAACATTAATCCTTCAAGGCAAGTTGATCATTTCAACGAAACATGATATCAGTATTCCCTACCGGACTATTCAATGCAATACAGTTCACTGAATGTATTCAATTGATGATCTCATTGCCATACTGGCTCTCAAATCATGGTATCGGGACTGTTGGCATCGAGTAGATTATAAGAAAATGCAGATTCATCAGGACTTGATAATTAGCTTAACAAAAAGTAATTAGAATGTATGTACTTGTTAATACATTGTGATACCACATATATATGAAATTCTACACTATATTAAACATGATAGTCTTTTCCAAATCCACAATTCAGAAAACTACAGATACCTCAAATACTGGGTACACTGTAATGATACCTAGTTGTGTCAATGTGTAATATTATTGTATCAACTGAGAAACTGTTATTCATCTGAATTATAATGTACTAAAATGTAAGGCCAGACAGCTTAAGTTTATCGAAAATTTACCACTTTACTAAGTATGGGAATTTGGTTTTATATAACAAAATGTTGCAGTTATAGTATATCTTCACCAATATTAGATTACACTTCAATATTTCCATCAATAGAATACTAAATCTGCAATTCACACTTACAATCCCAAATCATCTAAATATTTAATAGTGTTGCTATTATGGTTCATTACAGACTGTAGACTTGAAATTGTCAGCATTGAGTCAGAATACCCAGATGATGTATGTGCACTCAAAGTTTGAATAATTAATATAATTACTTTGAAAGAATTTACCTTTTTAATTAATCAGTTAGCCTTACAACTTTCAAGTACACAGTTAAGAAATATAAATCAAAGTTTGTATTTTCCCAGTCATCGTTTCACAGAAGCAGTAACAGTAGTCTTGTTATGCTCAGAATAGTTTTAGAATATGCTGGTCTTAACTGAGGAGTGGCAGCCTCATTAGTCAATAACGAGGTATCTTATTCATCAGAAGAAATCATTCAGCACTTGGTAAACACCTTACACTTATGAATACTCCAATGTTGCAATATAAATGAAAGATTGTATTGTCCTCACAAAATCGCCCTGAGCTTGGTGGATGTGAAACATCCCAAAGGACATTAATCGGTAACTGACAAAGAGACAATTTGAGTCTAGGTAACAACACTAACTTATAAACATTGACCTATACTATGACAATGTTGTTTTCACAAGAAACCACAATATAGAAATCTTGTGTATTCTGCCTAATACTAGTAACCATGCAAGTGACATATAGTATGATATTGCAACTGCAGATTACAATATGCTTTACTGCCATAAAGTGTAGTAAAAATGAAAGTTCAGTTATTTGCCATAAGTATTAAACAGTTATATATTCCGTTAATATCTACAAGGGCACTTTCACCAGTATGTGACAGTATAAATATACTTGTCAACAATTAGCTTCTACTTAGCTTCTATTTTTACCCATTGCCACTGTTAGTATACAATCTAGCTCAATCTTACATTGTTGCTATATGTAAGTATGTCAGAGGATAGGGAATAATAATCAATAGTTCGAATGAACAAATATTTTGAAAGTATCATATAAAACATATAAAACATATTGTAAATTCTTAGAAGTGTTCAGAGCAGGAGTTATTTAGTAAGAAATCAACAATCCTGGGTTCCAGAATCAGAGATGGATTTGGATACGATGAATACAGATTGAGATATATTTTGACTTTCCGGATCCTGGAGTTCAAGCCTTAACTTCTTTTTCATTTACAACCAATTAGTGTAATATTGAAGTCAACAAGAATACTTCCAAATTTCAGTGTCAGATTGTATAGCCATCTATCCACTCTGCTGAAATGTTTCTTTATTATCTCCGGGTGCAAAGTTATATCTGAAAACTATTGTAAATCTTATTGATAATTTGGAAAAAAATATGACAATATATTTGAGTGTAATGGAATGGTTATCAAATGAATACTGCAATGACAATACTTTCTAGTTAAAACTACTGAAGTTGTTAAGCCAAAATGATTATACTGATTCCCTTAGATAATGTTAAATTGAAACTTGGTATCACTCAATTTTTTTATTGTTAATGAATTGTACGTAAGAACACAGTAAGGTATCACTTAAACTGGAGACTGGAATCAGGTTGCTAGTATAGTTTCAAATAGATCACATCAATCAGTTAGCTGTATAGTTTTCTACTACTGCACCGTCTATTAAACTGTTGAATATTTAGACTATGTTTAACATGAAGTTATATTAGCTATAATTTCTAAAAGTCTTATATATATTATTGGAATTGATTATTTGGAAGTTAAAGGTTGATCTTCCAGTAATATAATGTGCTACGGAGTATTTGAAAGTATACTATTCACTATTATTAAAGCTAATCAATGATCATAATATTAACTTGTACCGTGTACATTATCACAACTGGCATGATGGAAGTACTATCACTGAGTGCCCTTTAAATGTAGTTTCGACAGCACAATCTATAGTCAGAGAATTTGTAATGAAATAACTGATACCTTTTTAATTTTATATACGTTATTGATATAGTCAAATTAAAGATTGGAGAACTTCAACTTAACTTGATTGAAATATATGAGATATGATGACGATGATGGACAGCTATAAAAATATGTTACAATATTGAAGAATGGAATGTGTACATCTCTGATGTGAATATATAGGAATATAATGTAGATTATATTTCACGAAGTACAGTTATTGATGTAGAATCATTGTGGGTATATCAAGATGAATATAAATAAATTATCGATATATAAAATATATTCACTTGAAATTCTCAACTGAGTAAGATACCTAATAGGTACATTCAATGTCCATAGTAGATTAGATGTGTGAGACAATAACAACTTTGAGCATATTCTTGAAAGCTCTATTTAATTAATGACATGAAATAATATAGTTTATAATGTTTAGTTAATCGTGACTGCTTTCGGATTCCAAATAGTGTTAACAACAAGTCTGGGTAACCTGCCAGTGGTTGGGGTATGGATCAGAAAAAGAGTTCAGTTCAGTTCCAGACCTATCCCAAAACCTCACCCGCAGCCTCTTGCCACGTGAAACTCATACCTGTATCCGTCAAACAGCGGGTTTTGCAGGGTTTGGCTAGACCCATTGGTTCCAATCTCCAGTTCTTGTTTTCGGGTTTTTCTATTTGTGGTTGCATTCTGATATCCTACTGTCAAGTGCAAAATATTAACTTTGGTACATTATTGTCTCTGTTTGTTGTATTGGTTGCCTTTGTAATAAAAACAAGCAGAGATATGCTACCTGCTATATCCTGAAGTTAAGTGTGAATGATTTTTCGCCTTGCATCATGAATAAGATTGGAGGTACGGGACAGTCATATTGACAGTTATGGCAGTCATTAAGCTGCAAATCAATCAGTTTGCACCTGCTACTGGGCCGACAACATTTGTAGAACTGATGGAGACACTTGATACTGTGAGCGGAAAATCGCAATGTCACAAGGGACTTCACGAGAAGACAGTAGCCATATGAGATTAGGATCTGAGAAAGAACAGTCTCACATACGCATATCGTCTGTCATACATAATGAGGTGGCCAATTTGGCAACAATTAAGAAATCGAAGCCTGTATAACCCGTAAGCTTGTACCCCTGCTTAAAGCCTCCCTAGGTAATTACCATACAGGAATTTGATTTAGATGAAGAAATTGTAATGGCTTGGTTGTGATTTGTTCACTAGCTGGGCAAATTGTGATTATTGACAACATATCTCCATGAAAAGTAATTGGTGTACATATTTTGCTATGTGTCAGTATTTCTTTGATTTCAGTGACCAAATTGCAAGACATGATAATTTGTCTGTGGATGTGCAATGGTCTTACAGGCCTTACAAAAGTTGTAGACTCCAACCCGAGCTGATTGACGAGTGATTATGGCTATATTGTTATGTCTGCTACAATGAAATGAGAACATGAAGTTTTAATTCGAGACAAAATTTACTAACCAAATTTGAGTCAGTGATGGCACACGAATAATGGAACGAGCGGTCAAAACGCAATGCAAATCTGTATGAATGACCACCATCATGTTGCATTCATTCATAAATCCAACTACATCACTCTGCGTTTAGACCTGGTGCACATCGTCAACATTTTGATAATTGGGTATGGTAGGTCATGGAAATCTAAGAGAAGGAACTGGATCAGAAAAAGTGAGGAAGTTGGGCTATATTCATGAAACATTAGTGTATGGATCTACATGCGGTAAAATTCCAGCTGAAAATGCTAGAATGGGACAGTGCTATGTTATCTGATACTCCGGGAACATCAGTATCGTTGGATCAGAAATTGAGTGGCTCCAACACTTTTCAATGCATCTGAGTTTTCATACAAATAATACGTTGGCTGCCAATACTGACTACTTGATTATTCATACAAAATTATGGACCCTACAACAACAGTTAGAACATGTTTCTGGGAAGTATCAATGCAGCATCAACGATTCTGGGTCTTGTAATTAAGGTAATTGGAAACTGATTTGCTCGCTGTAATGCATAATAAATGTACTGGCAGTTAGTGTAGGCAAAAGAGAAAGTGACACAGTCACTGTACCAGTCTTGGATTGCACGCCAACTGAGAGTCAACCATTTTTGGTTCTGTAATTAAGGAAATTGGAAAGTGATTTGCTCGCAGTAATGCATAATCAGCACAGTGGCAGCCTTTATAGGCAGAAGGAAAAGCAACAGGGTAACAGCCTAATCTGAAATTGTGCGTCAACGATTTTGAACTAGTAAGTAAGTGAATTGGGAAGCGATTTGCTCGCGGTTATCCATAATCAACGTATTGGCAGCCATTATAGGGAACTGAGAAAGCGACATGATACCAGCCCCAGTCTGAAAATGATTATTAATGGAGTGTTAAGAATTGATGGACTAATAAGTAATTTAATTGGGAAGTGATTTGCTTGCGGTTATCCATAATCAATGTATTGGCTGCCGTTATAGGGAACAGAGAAAGCGACATGGTATCAGCCCCATTCTAAATATAAGCTTCAATGGAGTGTCAATGATTTTTGGTCTCGTAACTAAGTTAATTGGGAAGTGATTTGCTTGCTGTTATCTGTAATCAACGTATTGGCAGCGTTTATAGACAACATGAGAAAGTGACACGGTAGCAGCCCCATTCTGAAAATGAGTGCGAATGGATTGTCAATGATTTTTGGTCTTGTAAGTTAATTGGGAAGCGATTTGCTTGCTGTTATCCATAATCAACACAATGGCAGCCTCCATAGGCAGAAGAAAAAGCGACATGGTCACAGTCCGATTCTGAAAATGAGCTTCAACAGAGAGTCAACAGAGCATCAATGGAACATCAATAAATTTTGTTTGTTCCATCTTGTATAGTATCAAGGCTGAGCTGTGACATCTACACATAATCGAAGTAATGGCTGCCTGCATGGACAATACAGTCATTGTCGATGTTGCTACCACCTAAAAATGAACGTCAACAGAGCATCCACAGAGCATCAACAGAGTGTCAACAGAGTGTCAACAGAGCATCAACTATTATAGGTATTCAATCTTGTATAATCCAAGGGCTGTGGTGTGGTATTGATCAATAATCAAAGTACTGGCCGTCTGTATGGGCAATATGGTTGGTGTGCATCTCAGTACACCTAAAAATGAGCGTCAACTGACCGTTAACAGAGTGTCAACACTTTTGGGTTCTGCATCTTGTATAATCTAAGGGCTGTGCTACAGTCTTTGCTCATAATCAAAGTATTGGCCGCCTTTATGGGCAATATGGCTAATGTAAATTTCGATACACCTAAAAATGAGTGTCAACAGAGCGTCAACAGAGCGTCGAAGATTTTGGGTGTTGCATCTTGTATAATCCCAGGGCTGTGCTATGGCATTTACCCATAATCAAAGTGTAGCCACCAGAATTTGCAATATGGTTTGTGTTGATGTTGCTAACAGCTGAATCAGAGTGTCAACAGAGTGTCAACAATATTTGGTAATGTAAGTAAGGTAATCACAAAGGGATATGCTTGCTATTATATATCACCATTATATTGGCAGCCTTTATCGGCAAAAGTGCAAGCTATACAGTCGCTACCCCATTCTGAAAATGAGTGTCAATGAAGCCTCCACAGTTTTTGGTCTTGTAAATAAGGTAATTGGTTAGTGATTTGCTTGCTTTTATCCATAACCAACTTATTGGCAGCCATTATAGGCAAATGAAAAATTGACATGGTTCCGGCCCCATTCTGAAAATGTCCGTCAACCTAGCGTCAACTGAGTGTCATCAATTTCTGGTCATGCATATTGGGTAATGAAGGCATGGCATTGATATTTGAGCTTATAATTGAACTACTGACCTCCTCCATGGTCAGAAATTGAACATATTAATGGAAAATCATGAATTCAAATATTATTGAGATTGCAATCTGCAAAACTTACAAAACTTGATTTGTGAATGCCAAATAATTGATTTTGATTGTGTACTATTATGAAATAGCAAACGCAAAAGCGTTATATGGATTTACAAATTGACCCGCTGGACAACCAGCAGACGATCCGCCCAATTCAAACAGGTAGGAAGATCTCTATTGAAATGTACTCGATTGGACGGTTTCGGTGTATTGGCGACATGTACCACCTATTTGGGGCCGGGTAGGTTCCGACACGGACTCGGACCTGAAGCTACAGTGCACAACCATTGCTAACACTAATTTCAAATTGCAGGAAATAAGTAGTCATCTATGGGATACTATAGAGCTATGGTATAGGTGTAAATGTAGAATGCGCCAAGTCAAGATAAAGACACCGATCATTATATATGAAATGTACACCATCCAGAATGGTATTATACATGCTATCAATTAAATGATAATTCAAATATACTACCATTCATTAGATCTGATTTATTATATAGATTCATTCAAACAACTTCACCTTCCTTCAATTTTCACAATTCCAATATGATTGGTAAATATCCTAATATTATCAATACATTTCCACATATGCACCATGTCTGCTATTAATTGAAGCATTGTCACTAATAGTAGTACTAACTAAAACTAAATAACAAGACATGAATCATATATAATACAGTCTCAGTGGGAGTTAGTTATAGAGATATATCCACAATGAATTTTCTTACATCTGCCCAATGATGGTTTTATTAAGTAAACTTAGTAATAATCCTACACTCAGAAACTCCAAAATACAAATATAGCTAGTATTGGAAACAATTCAGAATATAGATTCTTAGCTACATTGAGATTAATTGTTAACTAGTGTATTTAAAATAATCTCACCGTGAGCATGTGTGTCAATGAAAACTTATGCATAGATTGTACTTACTACCTTGATGAGAAACATTACCTCTTCAACAGCACTCTGAACCCTGCGACAGTTGATTTACCATATATGTATTGCACTGATTATGATACTTATGGCAAATATTGATATACCATTTGTAAATCATCCTTTTATATATCGTGATATTCATTGTCACATAGGTTCCAAGTCTGTCCCTCAATGTACTATTACCACTTTGTGCTAATACTCAAGAGTCCATTTCAACATTCAATGGGTATTGGTAGTTGTAGTTGTGATTATATTACATATATGTAATAATATTGCATTTCTATCTATAATTGTAGTAATCTTATATTCTTTTTAATAACAAGGCAATTGAATTTCTATATAATATACTCCAACTCAAAAGAATCAAAATCTATTACTATAAAATCAGAAACATATTTCTGATGATAAGCTGAATATAATATATTGGAACTTATTGAATAACAATAGCTAGATTTTAAAATATATTATATAGAATATATTACAATAACTATAGAGTTTAAATACTCATGCCTGATAATTGTAACTGTTCTGAACTATACTACCAGTTCAGATGTAATATTCAAACTCTATTGTTAGTGGGCTACCAAATGCAAAATAGATACAATCATGAATCACATTCAAAATATATTTCTTAACTTGCAAATAACTGTGACATTTTCATTTTCAAAGTAGTAATTGAATTCTATTAACATTGGAAATTAATCAATTTGATAAATATATAGTTCTACAAGAGCATGAACCTGTGAGTCTCAGAAATGGAATTTCATCAATACTTATTGAGTGGCTGTGGATATACCAGAATGATATGATATTAGGGATTTGTTTTGTGCAGTAGCTAGAGAAAGATTGAAGCAATCAAAAGTGTAAGAAGAATAGTGATATAAGATCTAAATGTCAATATATGGCATATAAATCAGTTTGCAATTTGGGTAGAATACAAGTATATAAGTCGTTTCTAGAGTGTGATAATTGCTGAATCTGACTTTTCTCTCATTATGAGTAAACAGATATCAATGCATTTTCCATACAGCATATAGTATATGAGTAGTATTGATATGATCTGTTATAGCATTCTGGTAATTACTATTGCTGCTACTATTGCTGGTATGAGGGTAACTGCCATTAGTACTATATTATCCATTGAAATGTTTGTGGGAGTTGGAGCTGCTGCTGTCTCCCACAAGCTTTCTGGTTAATATGAGTATGGTTAGAGCCAGTTCTATTCATGGAAAGCATACAGGATGGGTAGAATTGATAATAATTAATGGAACATTAAAGCTACTGTTAGAATCATGGTGGAAAATGACCTTACACGATGTGTAACTCATCGAGAAGCTGTTTTTGGGATAGTAATTCATAGCATATTCAACGCATGGCACTATGAGGTTCTATAGACCTTCATGTTGACCAGATTACTCTGATATGCATGCGCTGGATACTATACATCACACTGCATACAACAAGCTTGAAAGCAAGCTGCCAGATGCACTATATTGCATGCTCCCATGTACGCTCTGAAGTACACTCCTGATTGCACACAATTGCACACTCCCAACCTGCTTGACTTACACTCTCAAGACACTCTCAAGTACAGTCTAAGTACGCTCCCAAGTACACCTCTGAGTACGTTATCAAGTACACTCCATTGCATAGTCTCCCAGATGCCCCCATTTGCACTTGATGGCACACTCAAGCATAATCCCGAACCCTCTCTCAGATACACTCCCAATCACACTCGATGACGCAATGGCAGTCTGCTTGACTATATGCTCCGAAGTCAGCTCTTCAGACACTCCCAAATACACTCCAAGTACGCTCCCAAGCACACCTCTGAGCACGTTCTCAAGTACACTCCCAGGCATGTTTTTCCCGGACGCTCCCAATTGCACTCGATGGCACCCTCACAGCCTGCTTGACTGTACGCACTCAAGCAAGCTCCCAAGATGCTCTCAAGCACACTCCTGAGCACACCCCCAAGTACACTCTCCAGATGCAAGACACTCCCAATCTCACCTGACTATATACTCCCATACATGCTTCTCCGTACCCGATTCAGAGACTTGCTGTATTGCAGGCGCCAGGCACCGGGAGGCGGGTGGCGGGTGATCAGAGGCGGGTGGCAGGTGCCCAGTGGCGGATAATAGGTGGTGGCAGCCAAAATTGTGACGTGGGTAAATAACATAGTCTGAACCTAGTTTTCAGCGCAGACACCGTGTTGAGATCTCACCATGCCTTATGGTCATGGTGTTGCGAATTGCAGCCTGAAAGTCTGCCATAAAGGTAGACAATTTGATCTTGGTGAGAGCAGATCTCCGAGAAAGAGTTTCCAGCAGAATCTGGCACCCAATTGTCATCAATCGTGGGCATATGTGTGTCCATTCGGTCTGCGGCTGATGCAGATGATGGCAAAGGCGACGGCGAAGGCGATGGCTATGGCGATGGTGATGGCGAAGGCGACGGTGATGGCGAAGGCAATGGGAATGGCGAACACGATGGCAATGTCGAAGGCAATGGCAATGGCGAAGGAAATGGCAATGGTGAAGGCAATGGCAATGGTGAAGGCCAGGGCGATGGCCAAGGGGATGGCGATAGCGATTGCGAAGGCCAAGGCGATGGCCAAGGCGATGGCCAAGGCGATGGCCAAGGCGATGGCCAAGGCGATGGCCAAGGCGATGGCCAAGGTGATGGCAATGGCAATGGTGATGGCAATGGAGTTGGTGATAGTTATAGTGATCATGGGGCCAGAAGAACTCAGAGATGTAAGTTCGCTACGTCAACGTCAGCATCAAAGCTTCTACCGACTTAAAGTCCTCAACTAGCCAAAGCTGCCACAGACCAAGAGCCTTCTATTAGCCAAAGCTTCCACAAACTCAGAGCTTTTCATGGGCCAAAAGATTTCCATGGGAAACTCTACTCCTCCCGAATATGTTTCTGCATGCTCGATCAAGAGGCCTGCTGAGTTGCAGACTCCAGGTACCAGGAGGCGTGAGGATTGTGGCATGTGGCGAGCAGTGTTTGGTGGGTGGCGTGTGGCATGTGCTAGGTGGCGGGTGGCAGGTAGCGGATGGCTGATGGTGGGTGGCAAACTGGTACTCCACACTACAGGACCAGATTCACTTCCTTCACCAAACTGTAACCCCACACAGCTAAGCCAAATTCACTCCCTTCACCAAACCTACGGAAACCGTCCACTCGAACCTTACCCGCAAATCTGCCCTTGCTGCCATTCATTCCACTGCAAACTAGTTAGCACAGGGCACATGACATCAGGTATACTTTCTGACCTTGCAGATAATGACCCTGATTCAGAATGCTCCGGGTCTTGCAGTGCCTCTAGAGCCGCTAATTTTTCCTTCATGTCGCCGAGGGGTTTCTTGGATGCTGGGAATGCCATCAGTTTTGAGAGGTTTATACATTGAATTGCAATGGCGTTTGGTGTTCTGATATCTAGAACCTTATGTCTTATTTAGGCCATTGTGATATCTGATGATTGTGGCATCGTATATACACTATCCCACATCTCAAGATGCATCTCGTATATTGCTGCGACGGTCAGCCGTTGTGCAGCGGTCATTGGAATGCTCAGTTACCACCAGTGTTTATTGAGTTCAACAGCAGCCCTTCTATAGCCTTGCTGGTGGCAACATAGGTGTGGAGGTACCGCTGGAGAGTGGTGAGCATTCAACAGATGAACTCGGGGGAAAATTCCGCCAGACAGCATGAATCATCGATGACAGGGGATTTGTTCGCCTTGAAAAAGCAGTGGTAAATGGCGGTGGCAATGTAGCTGCTAACATATGGCTCCTTGCAACTCTGAGGACAAATATCAGCATTATGCCTACCAGTGGACATATGATACCTGCGTCTACTTCTTTCTTCTCAAAGATATCTCGTTCATTGTTGAGTAACCAGCAGACCTTACCCTTCTTCATTGGGGCCTCCATCTCCCAGAGTTCGTAAATCTCTTGGAGTTTTATGCGAATCAGCAAGGCAGCAGAGCTTCGCACGGAATGGTGAAATACTGTGATCGGTGGCTGCTGGTTCAAATTGGTACGAAAGAAAGTCTATGGGACTTGCATAGGCCACATCTTCAAGCGCCAGTTGTTGGGGGACACTGTCATCGAATTCCCTCAATCCACGGGTCTTTATCCAGGCTGCGGCAACTCTGTCATCGACAATTTCCAGGATGGGGTTATCGAACATTGTCTTCCGCCTGATCATTATGGAAGCTTGTTCCGCAACTTTTCTAACCCGCAGGTTCTTGAACTGGTCGAAACCTCTCAACGTTTGGCCTCATTTTGACTTTTTGGCCTCCTCAGGGTCGTCACCGGTAACAGCCACAGCATGTTTCTGCGTGGAACTCCGAGGGGTTGAGTGGACGGTCACGGGCATCAAGGCCTGTTCGGTGGAATCATTGCTTTACTGGGAACTAACACGACCAGATGCCGCCGTTGACAGGGGATGATCTAATGATGGTGATGATGAGGAGGAGACCCATAAGCGTCTCGTGTGTGCTTTCGGTAAGGTCTCTTTGTGGCTGGTTTTGAGCTGCAGTCAAGAAGCATCCAGTAGCTGCTTTCAACTTTGCAGGTTTTGCTGTAGGAGTGACTAAGTCCCGGAGATGTTCGTCATCCATATCCTTGATATCGTCTCGTACATATGAGAGTTGGTTCTTTGTGAGTTTGACATCGGCTGGATTTTATCCCACCCCAGCATTGCATGCAGGCTACGTGGTATCAGCTTGCCAGCGGCCAAGAGGAGAACTTGGACGAAGGGCGTGGGGTTGCAGTGTAATCATTGTTGCTTCTAGAAGCAGGAATTACTTCCTTTTCCTCCCTACCTTCTTTTTCCTTGACCAGTCTCGTTGATCGGCTGATGGCATGGGGTTTGGCAACAGCATTGCGCCTGGGTCTCCTAGTGTTTCTTCATGCCATTTTGAAGCCAATGAATAAGGTGTGTTGAAAGAAGAGTAAAAGAGGTAAGAGGAGGAAGAGAGAGTGTTGTGCAGAGTGCACTCGTCATAGTATATGTATCGAGTTGGGGTTCGGATTTTCCACATTCGTTAGTGAAGTTCCATTAACTTCCACTACAGAAAGAATTTGATCGAAATCTCTATATACAAAATTCTACTACGTGAACACTTAGATCTCAGTAACCTTAATCCTGTTGGCTGAAGATGTTAGTCTCGATCTCTAAAACCAAAATTCCACTAGGTGAGTACTTAAATTTCAATATCTTTGTTCCCGCTGCAGGAGGACTTTGATTCAGATCTTCATAACGTTGTTCCTGGGGGACGAATACTTTGGTGCAGACCTCAATAACCAAAATCCTGCTAGGCCAACCCTTGGATCTCTGTACCATTGTTCCCTCTGGACGAACACTTTGATTCTGGTGTCCATTACTTCGTTCCTCCTAGACGAAGACTTCAATCAAGATCTCGATAATCTAAATTCCACTATGCACACACTTACATTTCTGTAACTTTGTTCCTGCTGGACAATGACTATGGTCATGATCTCTGTAACGTTTTTTCTACTGGACGAAAACTTTAATCCAGATTTCCATCACCTACATCCCGCTAGACTCGCTTGATATAGATGTCCATACTCTGATTTCTACTGGATGAGCCTTACAGGCCACTGGTAGTGATGCAGAAACGATTGGATATTAATAGGATAAGATTGATACGGAAGAGATATGACAAACAGAAACGGTAATGAAATCCACGTGACGATATCCAAATGACAATAAACAACTAATAATATTCAACAGCCGACTAAATACCATTCAAATAACTGGTAAATAGCCTCAAGATATACGACTGGCAGGAACACCAACCAAAATCACACGAAATACAATCAAACTGACACACTCAGTGGGCCGTAATACATGACTCACAGAAAACCAAACAAAGCCCGCTGAATACCATCCAATAAGAATAACCCCAAAGACACATAAACCAATTCAAAAAGCCAGTCTAAACCACAAGCCAGGGGAGGATAATCAACCAGGTGGATTCTGATGACTGCAGACAGCGAAGGATCCGTCTGACTGAGGCCAGTAGCCAATCTCCATCGACAGCGGGTGCAGCATGCGGCAACCGAAGGAGGAGTCGATTTGAGATATTTTCATTCAAGGTATGTTTGAGCGAAGTTGAGACATCCTCAAACTGCTGGATAAAGTCCATTTTCTCCCAAGCCAAGGATAGTGGATAACCACCAGACTTATATGTTAGGCCTATTCACCTGACACTAGGCTGGCCCAATAGACTCACCTCCTGCACCTTCCGCCCATGAATAGTTGCATGTGACCACTGGAGATCCATAATCTGGATGGTATCTTCATCATCATTGCAGTATCTGACACAGTTGACAACAAAAGTTGCATGGTGGTGCCAGATCGGCCAACTTTGTGCCACCCATTTTGCTGGTGGGTTGTGATCATCCAAAACCTGCAACCTGCCACCAAACAATCCACCCAGATTGTCTCCCATGGGACAAGAGTGAACCGGAAGAGGGTAAACCGGATGAGGGCAAACCACATGTGGGCAAAGCGGAAGAGGGCAAACTGGAAGAGGGTAAACCGGAGGACTTGGAATGATATGTGTGCAAACCCTAGTAGTTGGATCGGCCGTGGGAGTAGGATCAATGGTGGGATTGCGAATGGAACAGTCAGGAGTCAAGGATTCCAGTTGTCCAGTGAGTCCCGGTTGTCCAGAGGGTTCCGGTTGTCCAGATTGTTCCGGCCGTCCAAGAGGACCAGAGGTTGTTGATTTCTTCAGGGTTGGCCGGGTGGTGTCATCGGTCATCGTCCTTTTCTGCTCTCTCTTGTTGGCCCACTCCTCCAAGTTGTGCGTCAGTGCCAACCAGACAGCATCCTCCCTGCGTTGACCATCTAAACGTTGGCTACTTTTTCGTTTGCCTCCACACTTCCATGCACCTTGGAACCGGGCATGAATGGCAAATGCAAAGACAACCTAGTCAGTCATCATCCAGAAGTCTGCTGATGCCAAAGGGATTCTGCCTTGTCCTTCTGACTTTGTGGTATTCCAGCGCTCGAAGTCGGTCCTTGGCGTGCCTCCGGGTTGTACCCCATCATGCCATCACATCTGTAGATGGTGTCCGGACCACAAGCCTTGATGATGTGACTTTCATCGTTGGAAGTGTCCATTGTGTTGTTGTCTAGATGGTTAGTATCATTATATTAGCTAGATTCCGGCTAGATGACTTACAAGTTCCGTGGTGAATTCTGTTTGAGAGCACATGGGGAAGCACTTGAGGGGTCTGGTGTAACCATCGTCGGAGGGATGGTCATCATCCTCGACGCAGTGATCTGGCCATTCAGGTTCCTTTCCTTTACCGGAGTTGGCACCATTGTCATTCCCACCGCCCGTCAAATTGCCATTGCCATTGCCATCATCCACCCAATCAAAGAGATGACAGTTCCGAACTGCCATTTGCAATTCCGTATTTTCCAGCCACTGGTGACCCAGTGTCTTCACTGTCCACCAGACGTGATCCTCTCCACACCTAAGTGAGACCACATTATAGGCATCATCTGAAGTAGCCGCTCTGGAGTATATGTTGGCTACTGTGCCAAGTCGACGGCTATGTTTTGAGAACATATACAGGGCCTCAATCGTGTCGTCGTGGAACTGTTTGGTGTCTTCGGCAGTGGTGACAATTGAGCGTGCCCTGGTGTTGTAGCATCTTTGTTCAATGTACTGTCAGCAGGCCTTCAACAATCCTTCGTCGAATCCAAGAATGGCTTCTGCCGTAGCCGGCGGCATGTTGTACAGATCACATCTTCCGATACACTGATGTCCTTATACAGCAGTCAGGTATGATCGTCTGGATGCCAAAAATACTTTCTAGGTAATCATCCACTGTCATCCAGCTGAGATAGGGTACATAATCATTCTCCGGATCCTTGTCGTCCTTGTCCATGTCATTCTTGTTCATGTCATCCTTGTTCTTGTCATCCTTGTCCTCGTCTATCTCTACCAACAGCAGTTTGCCGTTTGGCAGCAGCTTTGACTGCTTCTCCATCTCCTCATTGCTCTCGTTATCATCGGAGATGGTTATTGCCTTAATCACATTTGGCATCTGGATATAGATTGAGCCACTGGTTTTGACCTCGGCCAACCCCGACATGCCTTTGGCAGGACTGCCAGTGTCTTGAATTTCGTGGTCCTTCTTCGACCGATGGCCTCCAGGGTATTTGGGGTACCATTGCTTGGGTTTATCAGTGGGTGACACCAGGGTATATAGGCTGTATCAAAGTAACCTGCATCGATAACCCCTGTTCTGGCTGTGACCATAATTCGGTGCCAAGTATGATCAGGTAGACATGGTGAGATCGGTAGCTTCAGAGTCAGAGGTCACAGGGTTCGGTTAGGAATCAGTTTGGTAGTGGTAGAATCGGTGCAGTTGGAATATCACTCATCGGGGGTGCCAATGCAGAGACCATGAAATGTAAGGAACATGGAGTAAACGGGTGCGATGGCAAGAGTTAATCACTATATATACTACATATCAGCTGCAATGATGGGCATATGGATAATCAACTCGATTTAAGAGTATTTCCTCTAAATGTTCCAACTTCCGTCAGTATAGCAATTCTATATCGCCCGTGGAACACTAAAACCCACTGGAACTGGCATCTCTGAAGAGTATGTTGAGAAGAAGAGCTGAATCATTGATGTCTGTACTTCCAGCAGATGAGAGAAGGCTTTTGGTGATCCTTCAGACTTTTAATAGTTGATGGTCGTCGACATCCTTCAGACAAACTGAAGGTTGAGAACTAACTGACAACAGTCTGCCATGCATGTGCACCAACACCCAGATTTGCTGCTGGTACGCGTAGCTAACCATGGTAAGCCGTTGGTATTCTCCACCTACTAGACCTATCTCATCCACCAGGCTGGAGGCTGTCGTCAAACTTTAAGTGCATTGTCAAATGTTACATGCATTGTCAAACATTACATGCATTGTCAAACATTACATGCATTGTGAAACGTTACATGCATTGTCAAAGTTTACATGCATCATCAAACTTTATATGTACCGTCAAACTTTATATAAACACAGGATAGAATGATTGAAAACATGGCTCTTCGTTGTTCAAGCCTTCCATTATTCAACGCACCCTCTGACCTTCTGACAGATCCCGTGTGCTCTTGCTATACCCACATCATCAAATGTACCGCCATTAACCCATTCCTCAGCTTTCTTTGTGCAGGAACAGGCAACTTGGTGAGTGAATTCATTCAACGGACTGCACACACCTTCTTACCATTTACCAGACCTGAAGCCATGCCACTAGCATGCAGACCACGGACAAGTACCCTAGACACACCCAAATGCCCATTCCCTGATGGCATGAGGATGATTATCTGGCGGGGAAACATTAAGCACCATCTGCGAATTCACTATCAGGGTCAGCCACCACTACCGGCCAGCCATCGACGAAGCCACCAGCCGCATCAACGACTGTACTCGTGTCATCGGCAGAGTTCTACAGAAACCCCCGAACCTGATGGCAGCATCCTGGCCCATGTGTTTGACGACATTCCAAAGGAATCTGAATCCAAAGACGATGGCCTCTACCGACATGTTCCGCCACCCAATACTCTGGCCCAGGAATCTGATCTGGGGGGGGCTGACCCCGGGGCAACTCTGATGGACAAGGAAAATCCGGAAATCAAGGTGTATCCCACAGCAGCAAGCACCTTCAGTGATGATCCCGAAGACAATGAGTTCCGAGCTCTCATCAATAACCTGTGGCTACCCTTTCATTGCACCGAATACTTCAAACAGGCCATCACATCCTTCAAAGCCCACTATCCCCAGTCACGATATGATCGCCACTTCAATGAAGGCAGATGCAAAATTCTGAAGCACTTTTCATCTGCCTCCAGATGGACGATGTACAATCAACTCTCCACAATGGATAATCTGTGACTGCAATTGAAAGAACTCTCCATCTTCACACCACACGGTCGGAGATGTTTCTATTTTCTAGCTCCGGTAGAATGCACATGGTACCTCCTCAGCCGTCATGCATATATTGACCACATGGTCTATGGACCATCCTGGACCTTCGAGGTGGAGGGTGATTGTGTGTATTCTGAGATGAATTCGGCAGACTGGTGGTTGGAAACGCAGAATAGACTTCCTCTGTGGGCAACAATTGTTTCACTAATCTGTGGATTCGATGAAACACAGCTCTCAGACTCCTCCGGCCAGAAGAAAGCCTGGCCAATCTACCTGACCATTGGTAATATCCATTCCTTGATACAGAACAAATACACCTACCTCACGCAAATTGTACTTGCCTTCCTCCAGGAGCCACCCAAATACCAACGGAATTCCGCATCCGGTATCCGAGCTCAGAGCGATAGTAACCAGCATGTGATGTGTGATATTGCAAATATAGTGATGCAGCTGGTCGCATGATTGCCTGTGCGAGGAGACATCAATTCTGGTGCTCTGTGGCCTTTTTCCAATGGCATAATACGTCGTTGCTGGGCAATTCTTGCATCTTTGTTAGCGGATCACATGGAGCATGCCAACCATATTGGCATCAAGTACAATGCTTGCCCTAAGTGTCAAACTCCGAAGGATGAACTGGGGTCACACATTCTTCAGTCGAAATTGGAATCGCCCTGGCGAAAGCCAGTGGTCTTCCAGCAGAAATATCGGAAGTACCGGAATGCCAGAACTGCTGGCGACCGTGAGGCTACGACAATGACCGAAGACTGGTTCTGGTCCGTGAGTGTGAGGCCGGCCATGTGTATCATTTAGGATCTTCCAAATGTCAAAGCCAAAGACCTCCACTGGCCTGATATCCTCCATAACATATACATCGGAATGTTCCATCACCTGCTAACCTGGATCGAGGGCTTCTTACAATGCCTTGGGAAAGCCGTCGCTTTTGATGAGATCTGGGCTGGTATTCTTCCATACCCTAATTTCGATTACTGTGGCAAAGTCTACAGGCAAATTTCGCAGATGAGTGGTAAAGAGGTGCGAAATGTGAATTGAATCATTTACCCAGCATAGGCAGCAGCATTGTATGACCCACAGCCCCGTCACTGAGCGGTCTTCCAGAGAGCATTGACCAGTGTTTGGTCACTGGTCTACTGGAGTCTTGTGGTACAATATTAAACCCACACAACAGAGACTCTCAACTGTCTAGCCGACCGTTTAGAGGAATTCGATGAAACTAAGAATGTATGGACGGCAAAGGCCACAGACAGAGTCGCTCATGCACACATGAAGAATCTAAGGATTCAACTCAAGGCCGAAAATGGCATTGAGAATGAAGAAAGGGCCAAACCAGCAGAAGCTCTTTCCGGCACCCAGAAGAAACACCGAAAGGCAGAGGACAACAAGTGCCTACAGCAAGTCTACAATTAAACGGTACACCAATGTACCAGCTTTGACTTCGTCAAAATTTACCTTTTGCTGCATTATGAGGAATCATTTCGACGCTTTGGACACTTGGTCAAAGACAGCACCGAAACGCAGAAATGAAGTATCCAAAGAGGTGCAAGGGCCCTGATCGCCTCTCAAATCGCAACTTTCTGTACGAATGGCAGATTTTTGAAAGACTACTTGCGCACACATGTCATCCTGATGGGGTGCCTTCTTCTTCAGCAGCTGGCTAAGGAAGGCCACTGGACCCCCGAAATTGAGGAGGCACTTCAGTTATATCTACCACAGGATCAAATTGTTGTCAACAGATGCAACCGTGAGCAAGTGCCCGTAGCAGAGAATTTAACCCTCCGGTTCCGGGAAGAGGAGGGAAATATCCAAGTCCGTGGGCTGCAATCCCCCAGATGAAAGGGCTTCTTTGTCAAGAACAAGCACCTTCCTATGTACCCCTGTCCACTCATAGAATACATGTATCGATACTATCGATATGACTGTTATATACCCTCCACTGATAGGTGGAACATCAGCGAGACGTGTGGCACCCAATTCAATCTACTTGATGTTCCGTTGGCCAACTTCCTGTCCTTCAGCAGTTGTGATTGCACTGCAAATTTGTTGCTCTGTACTGACGACCAATTGTTTCGCGATGCCGAGCCTCGGAACAACCTTGTCTGGTTCCCACTAGATGAGCTGCGAAAAGGTAATATAGGAGATTTACAACTGGCACAACATCGGAGGATTCTACGGCTACTGCATGGCCTACAGAAGAGATGCATTGTTCTTTTGTGGGAGCTCCACTTTGATAACCAAGGTGTTTGTCTGCCTTCCAATGGGCTGTGTAGAGTCCCCAACAGGGTTTTCTGTCAGAACTGGGCCGACCATGTCATAGTGTATATCAAGTGTGTATGGGCGGCTGCACATCTGATTCTCATCCTTAGTACCAGATACTACCATGTGAATAGTACTATCGACCTAGTCATGTTCAATCGTTTGTGGCCCAAACCACCTGAAGCTGATGGAGATCTGCAGACTGATGATGACGCTGCTAGGCCAGAGAAATACCACAGGAACTGAATTGCCATTGTTCACAAGGACGAAGAGGATGAAGAAGTGGAGGAGGACGATAATGACGACCACGATGAAGAGTGGGAGAAGTTACAGTCTCCACATGGCGTCAGGTATTCTACAGCTCCACCCCTCCCACATTTCATGGCTCGATATGTATATATCCTGTAAGAGGCAACAGGCCTCTGACTGATGCATGATCCGTAGCATGATATGTAGAAAATACTTGACCTAGGGCATTAGTCTTGGCTCTGCCGCGATCCATAGCTTGATATGTAGAAATTGCTTGACCAGAGGCATCAGTCCTGGCTCTCCCATGATCCATAGCTCGATATGTAGAAAATACTTAACCCGAGGCACAATTTCTCCGGCTCTCCCACGTTCTGTCGCATTACATGTCAAGAAACACTGGCCACAGAAACAGGCCTCTGGCTCTCCCACGTCTCATAGAATCTAGTGCAATTTCTAGTCATCATGTACAATTAATAGAAGATTGTCCACATCCACACGTAAGTCCATGGGACATCATGGTGCTACACGTCAAATATGCTCTAAATTGCCAGCGCACCGACAGCTACTATATGAGTTACGTATTGCACAAGGTATTTTGTCCTGGTGAATACCTCTAGTGAGAGTTTATGCAATGTAGGTTTATAATGACACAAAGCAACTGTACTTGAATAAATAGTATGTGTAATGGAAATATAGTTAATGAGTAATATATAATTAAAATTTGCCAATGTGTATATTTTGGAAAATCTGATGTATTTACTAATGCACCATGTATTTAGGCAGGGGTAAACTGCTGTTGCAGTTTGCAAAAGTAGTACTCAATTGTTTGTATTTGTTAATTAGTGGTTTGGAACATCTGATTATGTACTATTGTTTGATCAGAAAGTTTTGATGTTATTATATATTTTGGATGTTATATACTGGTTGTTTGAAATTTATAATTACCATAGACTATTACCATTAGTACAATATATACTGCGATTGGAAAGAATACTAATCTATACTTATCAGTTTGATCTCACTTGATCGAAAGAAAAATCAATTCAATTTTATATTACCAGTACCAATATTATGAATTAGTTGAACTGTATTGCAGTTGACACTAGGTAGTTGTTTGCCATTACTGGAATACTAGATATTATCTTACTAAAGGCATAAATCATGTTAACTACAGACAGTATTGTGGTAATTATGTAGAATGATTACCACACATATATAGGTTAATAGTAGATAATAATACTATATTGTATATTTCTATTCCTCATTACAATTTTAGTCCCACTAGTTTAGAATCATGACCTGAATATATTTGTAGTAAGAGGAATATGGAGTATAGCATATTATGCTACATTTGACTTCAGTACTTTAAAAGCAATTTTCTCCATACTAGGAAGCGATGGTAGACTTTTAAACATAAAATATATTCTATCATACATTTGAGATCTGCTTACAGCGATATAATTATTTCCAATACAGTTGGTGCATCTATTATGCAATCACCGGTAGCGAGTTTTGAGTTGCACTGCGATATTCATTGGATGATACATATTGTTGTTAATACAATCAGTTGTGTACCATCAAACAAAAATCTACCCCAATGTTGCATCTTTTACTTCGATTGTGGAAATGTTAATTGACTGCCCACTGGTCTCATTATTCAAGCACAGCAATCAGATGATACAATCAGTATGAAATAGATTAAAGAGGTTATTATAGAAGGTTTGAATTATTCACGACTGTTGAGCTGATTGGGAGTATGGATATAACTATGCCAAGGACTATAATATATCTTCCCTCTTTGTAGTTAGCGCCATTAGTCATCGATCGACAATATGTCGGTGCAACATGTCCCGTTACATTACACTATAGACACCTTCAAATATGCCTGCACACACTTGCCTATCCTAGCACTCACCACTGTACAACAGGTTCTGAGCCCTTGCGTTTAAAAAGGGAACCAACGATTAATACTTCCACTTCCAGTTGTCAAGTCGAGGTCAACATCGTGATGGAGAAGTGTCTCCACAAGATATGTAATTACACCGCATCCCGCCGTGCCTCTGATGGTAGCTGCTGGATGTCTCCCTGTCATACAGTCAGAGAGACGACTATAACTGATCATTGCGATACAAGATCAAGAACGTGCAAGATGAGTTCGATGACGATCACTGTCACCATCATTAATGGCTGAAACTATGCACAAGCAGCAACCGAGATGGCCCTACTTCTCAAACAGGGGCCAGTGTAAGGTATTGTTAAGGAATACGATGACAAGCTGGAAGAGCCAGCTGCAAACGCAACTGCTACACAGAAGGCTGATTTCAAACACTGGATGAATCGCTATGGTGTTGCCAGATTGACTATCCTGCTGGGCATGGAGCCGAGGATTCAACTGGAATACACGGTTGTCAAGGATGCGAAGACGCTTTGGTAGAAGCTCGCATCAGCCTACAAGTCAAAGTTGAAGCTCAAAATCTTCGAGATTAGGGAAGACCTTTGAAGCATGAAGCTACGGAACTGCAGAGATGTCGACAACTATGCATTCCGGATCGATTGGAACGTCAACGATTACAATCTCTGCCCAGAGCCAACGACCACTGACACTGACACTTCCGACACCAATGCAAATGCAAAGACAGTCACCAAGATGAGTGGGCAAGAGCACATCTTCTACCTCCTTCGCGGGATCCCATGGAATGATGAGTGAAAAGTCTTCCTGGAGCCCATGATGAACAAAAATGGCAGAATGCCTGCCACACCCGACGATATTGTCACCAAGCTTGTCGAAAAAGAAGCTGCAATGGAGAGAGGGATTTGGCTCGCTCCAGAAGCCCTGCTCTTTGCAAAGAAGGGTGGCAAAGGTGGTGGTAATGGCTGTAAAGCCGGTAAAGGTGGCAAAAGTGCAAAGAGGGATAAGAGAGATAATAAGGGAGAAAACGATAGGAAATAGAACAATCTGCGGAAGTGCTTTCATTCCCATCGGCAAGGGCATATCACCGAGAACTGCTTGAGCAAGCAACACGGTGATCCTCCAAAGTCTGCCGACACTGCAGCAAAAGCATCAACTCAAGCATCGGCTACTTTGACTCTCCCCACTTCGATCGAGACCTATTGGAAGGTGGCCAGTTCAAATGCTTCAACCAGGGATTGGTTCATCGATTGCGGATGCACAACTCACATCTCCAGCCGTTGATCAATGATCATCACCGACACTGAATATCCTCCGAAATCAAAGAAGGTAAAGGGATTCAACGGGGTCACATTGTTTGTATCTGGATATGGGACTGTTTGGTTGATTTGCCAGCTGCCAGATGGAAAGACGGAAATGATAATACTTCAAGAAGTGATGCATTTACCGGGATCGTTCAATCTCATCTGACAGTCTCAGATTATGGACAATGATGTCAAAGACGAACCAGTAAATAACTACGGTCTCAACCTCTACAATCTCCCTGCGAAATATATTACCACTGCACCACAGGTCGAGAGGCTATTTATTCTGAATCGATCTCTGGACTCGACCGAATACGCCGAAATCGACGATAGCTGCCTGCTGGCACTGAAGGCGGCTGGGCATGCATCTCGGCACAATGCAGAGAAGCTGATGTTTTGGCCCTGCCGCCTGGCACATGTTGGTCTGAAGGCTTTGGACATCTTGCCGAAGGTTGTTGGCAGCGCTCTGAAGATGACCGGGAAGTGCGATGGCGAGAGCTGAATCAATTGCAAATTCGCTCAAAACCCCTTTACTCCGAATACCACTTCCTGTGCCACAGAGACTCTGCAGCTTGTGCACTCAGACATATACGGTCCGCTGGACACGGCCATTGGAGGCGGTCAATATAAGCTGCTCTTCATTGATGACGCCATGAGGTATACGGATAAGTACTTATTGAATTTCAAGTCGGAAGCCCTTGACAAATTCAAAGGATGGAAGCATCTTAGAGAAAAGAAGTCGGGCAAGCAAGTGAAGCGATTTCATACTGATGGAGGCGGTGAGTATACCTTCAAGAAATTTACAGAATACCTCAAATCAATGGCCATTCTAAAGGAAATGACTATGCCCTACACTTCTCAGTCTAATGGAGTTGTTGAACTTGCGAACTGCACAATCTTGGAGGGCATATGAGGCATGCTGGATGATGCCGGACTTTCGATAAAGTACTGGCCATCTGCAGACTCAGTGGTGGTATATTGCAAGAACCGCACTCTGATGGGATCGGTAGTTGGCAAAACTCCATACTTGGCCTGCCATGGGAGGAATCCATTTTTGAAGCCTCTCCATGTGATAGGATGCTTGGCTTTCCACCAGTTTCTGAAACAGAAACGAAACAAGCTGGATTTCTGAGACACTCCCGGCATATTCGTTGTGTACAGCATATCGACTAAGCAGTCCTTGGTATACGATCCTTTGGCCAAGATGCTTCACCACTCCTGAGATTTGGTATTCAGTGAATGGAAGCGGTACACTGCACCATATGCTGCAGATGAAGCGATCTTGAACAACCACTTCTACAGAGACGTTATAGAAGAACCGAAACCAACAGAGAAGCAATCATCCGAACGTCAAACGGAGGAGTCACTGGACGACGAATTACCTCCGAAGTCAAATACAATGAAGTCACGAAGATTGGCTGGCCATGAGACATCACTTGGAGCTGTATGGAAGCCGCCGGCCGAAGGTAGTCACTGAAACCACGCATGGAAGGATACATTGATAGAGTCTACACCATTGGCTCTCGAAGATGAGGCATTCCAGGATATGATCCCCATCTCCGCTGCAGCTGCGATCTCCAAAAATCTCAATCATGAGGATGGCATGGACGATCCAAAGTCTTTCGCAGCAGCAACCAAGCCTCTGCTCGTCGAGAAATGGGATATCGTGATGAAACAAGAGTTCTATGCAATTGGTCAGCATCAAGTGTTTGGAGATGTTGTGGAGCTTCTGGAAGGGAGAAAGGCTTTGCCAAGTCACTGGGTATACAAGATCAAGCGCAATGGAGCACGCAATGTGCAGCGGTACAAGGCCAGGCTAGTCTGTGGAGGAAATTACCAAATCAAAGGCATCGACTACCAAGTTAGATATTTACTGGCCGCTCACTTGGAGTATGTTAGGCTGGTACTCGCGATTGCCGCCAAGTATGATCTCGAGATCCATCAAATGGATGTATGCCCGGCTTTCTTGGGAGTTGACTTGGAAGAAGTGATCTATATGCACCCAGCGCAGGGATACTTTCCTTTGGTCCACAATGGAAGTCGAGACAACGATCGAAGATTTACAAAGACTTCGTGGAAGATCGTACTCTGCTTGAGAAAGTGTCTTGATGGCCTGAGACAGTCTTTGCACAGTTGGTACGGCACATTTAAGGACATTGTGATCTCGACTGGATTCGAGGCATCCCCTGTCGACGGAGGCCTGTTCGTGCTCCATTATAAGAATCAAGATACTGTCGTCGCCGCAGTCATTGTGTAAGTCAATGATTCCCTCATCACTTCTAACAAGGGCTTGAATGGGGAGATCTATGACTAGATGAAGAAGAGGTTCCAGATGGATGATCTCAGGAGTGTCTCCTTTGATCTCATCATGAACATCAAACACAAACCGGAGCATCCCACGGTCAACAGCCATCAGCAAAGCTACATTCGGACAATCTTGGCCACATTCAGAATGAACGAGTCCACGCTAGTTGCAACACCGATGGCGATGAAGCTTCACCAGAGGAAGCTCGACAAAGAAGCCTGCGATTTGACCTTATACGAATCCATGGTCGGAAACCTCATCTACCCGATGACCGCCACTTGGCCCGATATCACAAATCCGATCGGAGTTCTCAGCCGGTACAATCCCAACCCAAGCAATGAGCATGTGATAGGCCTCAAGTGCGTGTTTCGGTACCTCAATGGCACGAAAGACTGGCGGCTGTGTTTCAGAGGAGAACTCAGAGGAGCACTGGAAGGAGATAGTGCACTTAGATGTTATGTCTATTCGGACTATGCTGGATGCCCGGATGACTATAAATCAACAACTGGACTGGTTATCACCTTCGGAGGAGCGGTTGACTGGAGATCAAGAAAGCAGAAGTTGACTGTCCAGTCCACAACCGATGCCGAAAACAATGCTGTTGGAGGACGCTGCATGAGTCGCACACTGATCTCGCATCTCTGGCAGGAGCTCAGCATCCTTACTATCGCTCACGTGTTCTCCGATTCACAGTCACTGATTGCAAGCATGAATAACAGAATCTACCGCGCGAATGCAGTTGCAGACATTGCTACCATGTACTATCTTGTTGCAGATAGGACTAGAGATGGAGAGATAGACTTGAGGTATGTACCGACTGCTGAAATGCTCGCCGACTGCTTCACTGAGCCACTGCCGAAGCACTCATTCTTGAAACAGTGTGCTGCAACGGGAATGATTGGAATTGGCCTTGGGAATGGCCTTGGAAATGGCCACGGGAATGGTCTTGGGAATGACCTCGTTATTGAAATTGGTAATGGGATCGTAAATAGTTCCAGGAATGGTTACGGAAATGATATCGGAACTGGGAAAGGCATCGGGAATGCCATCTGCAACTTAATTGATTGGGTATCTTCGTTTTGAGGAAATACACGTTGTATGATTGGCTCTCTTCACTGTTGTTGACTGTTTTTTCTTTGAAATGGACGTGATAGCCGTCCTGGAGGAGTGTTGAGCTGCTTGGGAGTACAGATATCACTATGCCAAGGACTATGATGTATCTTGCCTCTTTTGTAGTTAGGGCTGTTAGTCATCGATGAACCTTATGTAGGTGCGATATGTCTCATTACACAACACAATAGACTCACCCTCGCATATCCCTGCACACACTTGACTACTGGAGTGCACGCCACCATACATCAACTACCTGATTATTAAATTAGTATAGACCCTCTAAAATCTTATATTGTTACAGAGGTATGATCCAGATAAATTATATATCAAACATCTCAAAGTAGATTGGATAGATGCCAACTCGCATCAGCTTTAGACATATACTAATAAGTTAGACATAGCCAGAACATAGAGAATATGAAATTCACATAATGGTACTATCAGTTATTGTCTTATACTATCCAGCTAGCATACAGTTCATATTGGCCAAATGAAGTTTGGTTGTATTCTGGGCTGGCTCTTTTGTTAAACCCGATGTGATTGCAAATGTCAACAGTGGGAAACTATCTGTCAATCCAGAGCTTCTATTATGTTACATTCTTAAACTCCAATATAAAAGTTCGGCTGCATTGGTATATGGTTAGGATTCTGTAACTATTGTATAATGAGTAGGAGTATTACACTCAAATTATTACAATATGATTGAATAACTTTACTACAATTGAGCTTAATATTTGCAATATGTATTTTAAACTGTGTATTAAACTGATTTTCAAAGCTAATTGAAGAACATGTGAATATAAAAGCTTATACCAACTTAATATTATGTAACAGGCTAGTAGAACACACTAAACAGTAAGATAAGAACAATGCAATACGATATATTTCATATTGTCTTACTCAAAATTGTCAACATTGTCCTCTTGCTAGTTTTCAGTTGCCAGATAATTGTAACGGTACATATGCCCACATCTAGCCGCAGACGTATCACATGATAATACGGTTGCGTACGAGAGCGAGTGAGTCTACTTGGAGATTATAGTGGTAAGTTATTTGATACTGACCTAAGTGTTGCAGCAGCGACCTATATACAATGGCACTGACCCGGCTTTGGGTCACATGTCGCGGTTACATTATCCCCTCTTTAGGCGCAGACCTCCTGGACTCCCAATGCCGGTATATGAGAGAAAAGAAGGAAAGCAAAACAAAGAATGAAACAATCACTCTACTTAGGCAATCGTAGGAGTCCATAAGTCACACAACCGATCGGTACAGCTCAATGGTGACTTTTCAGCGGATTCGGCGCACGGAGAAACTCGACCTCCATTGGTAGGTGGTAAAAACCCATGCCGACACCATTTATATTGGGCCAAAATCCAATCAAAAGTGAAGAGAAGGATATGAAGAAACAAAGTACAATGAATCATCCAACCTACTTCCGTGTCCTCCGTGCATCCCCCCCCGAGCTCTATACCTCTACTCCTGAGGCCAATCTGGACACTCTCGGTTACACTCTTCAACTAGATCTCGGGCTTTATCAAGGTGTTCCACCGGTTCCGTGCTCTTGCGAATGTGGTTGTAACCGGCACATTCAATGAGATAATGCAGCTTCCGATAGTGCCGCTTAGAGTCGAGTATGCAGTCGCCTTCCCATTCCTCTGTTAACTCGACTATTACCGGGTGTGGTTCTGACGATGGTTGGCCTCTTACTGGTGGTGTATAACGATCAAGAAGCGAGAGGTGGAAAACATTGTGGTTCCCCATTGTACTCGGCAAGTCTAGTTTGTAAGCATTCTTATTGATGATCTAACTTACCGTATACGGTTCTGTGCACATGTAATCAAGCTTCTTTGAAGGTCAGGTTGTTTCCAAGTTCCTGCTCAATAGCCATACTTTGTCTCCAACCACAAAAGTCATCTGTTTCCCTCCAGCATACTTTGTTTATCGCTCCTGTGCCTCGATTATGTTTTGCCAGAGAATTTGGTGAGTCTCTTCCACACCTGCCATCCATGAGTCTGCCTGCACCTGTGGTCTGAAACTGGGGTACTTGGGAGACATAAATTGCATCGTAGAATGGTAATTGTAGTTCGCCCAGAAGGGAGTCATCAGTGTGGAATGGTGAATGGAGTTTTATACACAAATTCCGCCAGCGGTAACAATTCGCCCCAGTTGTCCTTCTCGTGGTTGCAAAATGCTCGGATGTACTCCTCCATCGTTCATGTCTGCCGCTCGCTTTGACCGTCCGTCTGCAGGCGGAAGGCGGTCGAGCGTCTGTGATTGATCCAGAGGTGGGTGCAAACTCTGTTCCAGAATCGACTGGTACACTGTTTGCCCTGATTGGTGGTAATATTGACTGGTACACCGCGTTTGCAAATCACGTGTTCGAAAAACATTCGTGCTAGCTCTCACGAGTTAATGTCACTTTTGCAGAGGAGGTAGGTTGCCATTTCAGTCACATGGTCGATGATCACCAAGATTCCTGTGTATCCAGATGCCGTTGAGTCTGGCAAGTCGGTAATGAAATTTACTGTAAGTCCCTCCCAGTGACAAGAAGGCGGTGACAGAGACATGTTGAGTCCGTAGCGTGTGTGACGCGATGCTTAGATTCGGTGGAACAACTTGCAGCTGGCAACGTACTTCCGTATCTCTGACTCAATTGCGGGAAAATGAAAATCTCGTGATATGAGCTTGGCAGTCTTCAGAGCTCCGAAGTGACCAGATTTGGGGTTGTCGTGGACAAGGCTGGTCACTCTACTGCAGAGTGCCATTGGCACGTATATCCTACACTCATAGGTCAGAGCTCCATCGATTGTTCTCCATTGACTCTCATCTCCAGTTGAAACATCGACCAAGGTTGGCGTTATTGCTGTGGCTAAAAAGTCGGTCTCCTGGGCTACCTTGATTTCCGGTAGAAGGTTACCATATGATTCGGTGATGGTGGTTGTTGCTAAGGTGGCCAGGAGCCTTGCCGTCATATTCTCATAGCCGATCTCATAGTCGGGTCTCTTCCCGATTGTCTGTCAACTGGGTTCTTCTTGCCGTCCAGGTGTTCAATAACGAAGTCGTATGCCGCGAGAATCTCCGACTATCTCGTCTGCTGCTGGGACAGCACTTGTGACGTTTGGAAGTACTCGACGTTCTTATAGTCACATTGTATGAGGACTCTATGATTCGCTCCCTTGAGTTAGTGATGCCATTGGTTCATAGTCTCCACGATGGCCGAGAGCTCCCAATCGTACGTATCATATGTCTGTTCGGAGCCTGAGCATTTTCGTGAGTAGAAGTTGACTGGCCTGAGATTCCCAAAACCATCGTGCTGGTTGAGAATGGCTGCTACGGCGAAGCCCCTTGCATTAGTGAAGGCCCGGTTCAAGTTCCGAAACACAAGTTTGGCATCCCGAGTCCATTCACAGTTGAGCTGTTTAGGTGTCCTGGATGTCTCTGCCTTCTTTAGCCGGTCTGATATAGGTGATGTTACGTTTGCATATTTCCTGATAAACCGTCAGTGGATATTCGTGAATCCAAGAAGCACCTGCGCATCCCGGATGGACTCCAGGGTTGGCCGATTCTGGATCGTTGATATATGGTCAGATTCCTTACCGATTCCATCGGGGCTAATGACGAATCCTAGGAAGCCGACATCTGAGACTCCAAAATGGCACTTCTCGCCTTTGGCATAGAGGCCAAATTCTCCTAGCCGTTCGAGCCCTGTTTGTACCTGTTCTTCGTGCTTCTCCTCATTGATTGAGTCTATAGGTATGTTCGAGATGTAGCGGACAGCAAAGTCATCAGCGGAAGGCCGTAAACAGTTGTCGATATAAGCTTGGAATGTAGCTGGTGCTTTTCTCAACCCGCATGGCATGACTTGGTATTCAAACTGCCCCTGCCAGGTTCGAAAGGAGGTTTTGTACTTGTTGCCTTCCACAATTCAGATGAGGTGATAGGCATTCCGAAGGTCTAGTTTCGTGAAGATCTGAGCTCCGTGCAACCTGTCAAGCATCTCCAAGATCAGTGGGAGAGGACAGCGGTTCTTCACAGTGACTCTATTGAGAGCTCGGTAGTCCACACACAGTTGTTGGCCACCATCCTTCTTCTTCGCAAAGAAGATAGGTGCTGCCGCGGGTGATGATGATCGCTGGATGAATCCATCCGCTTGGTGTCTTTCGATGTAGGCCTTGAGAGTTTTCAACTTGACTTCCGAAAGGTTATAGATCCGGCCATATGGTCAATTGAAGCCTAGTTCCAGGTCTATCGCATGGTCAATTGGTCGGTGCGGTGCAAGAATCTCTGCCATATATCTGCTGAATACACCCACATAGTCCTTGTATCTCACAGGGATACAACCTCCATCATCAGTAGGTACAGTACCTGTTCCAGCATCTGTGTGTTAGCCTTTATCTCTAACTTGAGATTTGGAATGATGGGAAGGAAGGCCCGGGAATTGCAGGTCAAGTGGTTTGCCCAGAAAAGAGCGAAACCTCGCAAGTCCACAACTCCGATCATGACACAGCCAGCCGGTAGCAGTCATTCAAGGATGTGAGGATGCTCTTCAGCCGCAACTACTGCCGCTGCTCCCTGCTCGCTAGTTCAGCGCTTTGGGTTGGTAATCTCAATCTTACCTGGATTTCCCAAAGTGGTGACCTCCATAGTCCCTCCCAGCAGACCACTGCGTTCCCCAATTGGTAGGGCCAATGTATCGATGGTCTCATCGCTAGCTAAGAGATCGTCAAATACGGTTGCTCCGAATATTTCAATATCTAGAGTAGGACTGTCCTCACCGCCCTCCTTTGGTTTCCATCTGGATCCACAGGAACCTCCGATGTCGAGTTGATCGTCGGTGTACTCCCACCAATGTCTGGCAGCCATACATTGGTACATTCCTCATCCCGACCTTCGTACCACTGTGCTATCATACTGGATCTGCATGCCACCCCTAGCCTACTTGGGCTTCATAATGAAGTTAATCGACCGGTAGCCCAGTCGATCTCCAGCTTGTGAGGTTTTAACCATGGTAATCGCAGTGCTAAATCGTATGCCCTCATTGGGACGACCAGCACCTGCAGTTCGTGGACCAGGGCTAAACGATCCATATATTGGACCGTCTTTGCCATCTTGCGGCACTCCCTCCGATGCGCGATCACCTGACCATCATGGCTGTGAGTTGTGATGTGCGCTGATTTGTGGGGTAGTCCAAGTCTATTGAGAAGTTGTGGAGACATGAAGATGCTTGTAGCGCCGCAGTCGATAAGTGCTCGTATTCTCTGCAATTCTCCATGTTTATCTCATATCTGGACTTCGTGGACATTGTGCGATGAATCTGGTCTGGCCGTTCCACACAAATATTGACTTGACATGAGAGCTTTCGGGCTCGCTAAGACAACTCTCAGCCTGTTTGAAATCCGATGCGGTTGAATTTGCTCTAAAGTTGCCATCAACGTGCTCGTACTCAATGACTGCAATCCAAGCTGAGATTTGTCCATCCTCTCCTGCCGAGCTAGATTCCGAGAGAGGTAACCTAATGTTTTGGTGGCTGACTGTCGAAGGAGCGATGGCGTTTGGTTTGTTTTCCGTCTCTTGGAGGTGCAATGTTTTCGGGGAAGTTGGATTGTGTATATTTTGTGCACCTGAATGTTTTATGATTGGGTGACCCGTAGCGTATGCATTTTCCTTCCAACTTCCGAGTTTCATAGAGCTCTGGCAAGACCCAGTGCGCACGAGTGCGTTTATCATCATTGTCTCACTTTGACTTCTCGGGCTTTGGTGCTTCGGCTGGCTTGGATGTAGATGGTTGGAAGTTATGTTTGTTGCCTCCTTGTTGGGATGATTGTCCTGACTGCTTTCGCTGTTGATGTGGCTGCTGCTATTGGGGCTTTTTGCCGTGTGGCTTGACTTTTCAATCGGTGGCTCGGTCAAAAAGCTCTTCCATGCTGTCAAATTCTCCATTCTTTGAGGTCAACGGCATGATCTTGGACTTTTGTCCTGGTCGTAGTCCGCTCCAAGCAATTTCGTCAATGTTCTTGTTATCCTGTGGGAGCCATCCCGCTGCTCTCCAATTTGCTTTGATTTGATTGGCTTAGACTCTCACGGGGTCATTAGCTCCTTGGAGGAAGTCGGTCATACACTTCATTGCCAGGTTGAGTTTTCGTTCCCTGTCCGAATACATCATTTGCATTTGTTCAGAGTAGGCCTCAAAGTCTTCCAAACAGGGATCTGAGTCTCTCCGTAGATCTCGAAGCTACTCCACCGGATCAGTCATCGGTGTCTGTCTTTGTGCCGGGTCCGGGTGATTATTCCATGTGCTATCAAGGCTCGCTGTGTATTTAACTTGGTTGGGATCTCCATGTGGCAATAAGAGTGTGTGGGATTGGAAGTTAGATTGTAATGTGTCGAGGAATTTATCAAGCTCCTTTGCTCTGCCGCAGTACCGTTCTGGATGGGCCATATCGAAGATTTTCGTTTTCGTTGCTTTAGGTTGAATACACTCTCTGGGGTATTCTCGGTTGGCCTCCATCAGTTCGGCATTTTGCACACATAGTTCAGTATTCTGTTGGATGGCATGGTTGAGCATTTCTGGTTGTTCCTCCATCATGTTTCGCATAGACGCGATCTCAGATTGCGTGGTAGGCTCGAGGTCGCTTGGGTTGTCGCCCAGACTGTCGCTCAGATTGTCGCCTAGGCTGTCGCTCATGTCATCTTCCATGTGGGCAGTGCTTTCTTCGTCGTCATGATCATTCACGTCGTGGATCTCATCATCCGGAAGTACGGAGGTTCGTTGGGTGAGAATAGGGGTCATTACGCCGAGAGGAGAGTGTAGGTTTTCCGTACTCGAAAGTATACTAGCCAAGCGCATTTGACCTCTGGCAGCTTTCTTAGGAGAAATAATAGATGATTGATGGTAGAATTGATGCGCAAGCTGTTTCTTTCCTGTCGATTGTGTCGTTCTGTGACAATATTGGTAAAACTCGTGTATCCTCATGAGCAAAACCGATCCGATAACTGAAAAATGGAATATAATGTAAGAGGATCCTACGCCTACATCTAGTCACAGATGTATGATATGATAATATGGTTGCACACAGGAGTGAGTGAGTATGGATGGAGATTATAGTGGTAAGATATTCCATACTGATCTAAGTATCGCAGCAGTGACCTATATACAATGGCGCTTACCCGGCCTCAGGTCACGTGTCGCTGTTACAATAATACTCATAGCAATTTGATGGAATAATAATGGCTAGTAATAAGGAATTTGAATACTTCATTATTACAGATACTACAGTAGTGAGTTTGAGGGAATCAAAAGGCAGTATAAAGTTGATAGGGTGTAAATGCTAAAACTTCTTGAGGGAAGAGTACTATGATAGCTGTGTGGTCATTTGGAAGCTCAGTTGTTAGTACAATCAAGCTGGGCCTGAAATATGTATTATCTTAGGTAAATAGCAGTATTTGAGATATTCAACTTCTTATTAGTGTTATTCAAAATTATGAATCTTTCAGTGGTACTTTCCTTGGACAATTCCCTAGCATTGAATGGATAGAAATTCTCTGTAATGAGTCTAGATCAATATTGAGATGTGGAAATATTCCACCACTCTAAGAACACTGCAGAATCACCTGTCGTACACATTTGCGAATGGTTTGTATAATAGAGAATGTATTGCAATATTGAATCCAGGTGTCACCTAAGATGAGGCAGATGTGAAAAGTAAATGGCATTGATGGAAGAGTGTAGTTACCTGCACAATATAGTACTACAGGTTTCTGTGGGAGTATTACAGATTGATAGCAGTGACTATATACTCCGAACCTAACAGTTGGATCTGGAAGGTAGGTGAGATTAGTATCCCTCGCAAAGAAGATTTCATGGGAGTAGTTTGTACAATTACACCCAGATGGTGACTGTTTGTGATTGTGCAAGCGGACAGTGTTATTGTTTATTCATATAGTATTCACTTGAATTAAAGTATGGCAAAAAAATAGATTCCCCTCTGCCCCCAGGCAAGCCAACTAGATGGTGGAGCTTTCCACCTACTATCTACAAACAAAAATTTCACCCCCTTCCCTCTCCATCTTCCATTACCCCATTGCACCATGTTGTAGTCCTCCACCAGAGATATAACTGTTCAGATCCACTGTCGGATTTGCCATGCACAGTGTGCCAGCTAGTCTGATCACAGCGGAATACCCCAACTGTACTCTATGCACAGTACAGTGCTGTATGATATGTCACCTGAGTGTCACTATTTCAGTGGGTGGATGAGTGCCTGGGAACAACTGCTACAAGTGCATGTGTACCTGAGAAATAGATCATTGTAGCCTTTCCAAGTGTTTGGGTCGCAGCATACATTTTGCTGGAAAACTCTCGATTGAAACTATACACATTGACGGCCCAGGTATTCTCAGTTGTACTGAATGTTGTAAATCACTGTAACTGGTGTAAAACAACCAGAAAGAAGGCGAGTCGCACAAGAATGAGGGCTAGTGGTCAGAGTCAGTGTTAAGTTGTATTGGGCAATGTTACGATAGGATATTCTCCCCAAGGATGAGTAGTATCGCATATATGTGCGTTAATGATACTAAAGTCAAACTGCAAGGTGCTCAGAAATGGGAAAGTCTTGGTAATATTTGGAGGTGAGGTGTGTTGTCAATGGTGTGTTGCAAGTGGACATGTCTGCTTCCAGTTATATACTACTAATTGTTATATAAGCAATATACGTAGTACAAGAAATAGTTAGAGTCAAATGGAGAAATAGTTACATCTGCTGCTTCCTAGTTAGTACTGCTTGCTATATACAGAGCTGGGAGTATTAACAGTGCTATTGTCCAAGATAGAATTCAAATGTGTACTGATGTTATGATAACTTATCCTGGTTTACCTAAATTGGAAAAATACCGACAATAATATATTTTGGCAAAGATTCGATATGGGAATAATATTGTCTAATCACTGATACCACAATGACTGAATAGCGGTCTGTGCAGTCTGTCATTCCTAAATCTGGGCCTGCTGGTGATTTCGTGTTGTATAATAGAAGTTAGTGAGTGAACAACAAGTTTACAGGCAATTGAGTATTTATGATTGCAGCTGGTGTTGATACCGCCAAGGTATATGCCAGTGGGGAATAGACTGTAGAAGGCACTGTTATTTGCAGATTTCCGAAAATACTTCCTAATCCGAATTCCAGATTGGTTTCTAATTCTCTGTTGGCATATTGTATTTTTATTAACTTATCTGGATATCTATTTGTTGGTTTTTTGACTTTGCAAGTACCCAGAAATCAAGACTTATTTCCATTAATCATATGCTGAATTTCTACCACCCATCTACCAAAAACATCCTTTCAAGAGTTGAAATCAAAACTGAATACATTGAACTCTATATTAAACCTATAGTTCATACAAAAATTGCAGTTATGATTCCAATGCATCAGAAATTTAATCATTATCTGAGTTGAGACTATACCACATATATTTGGTCTTCTATATCACTGTTGATATAAGTACTGTATATATGCAGTTCCATTTAGAATTAATATAGTATATATGTTAGTTAGATTAATGGTCACAATTAACGTGATTGTCAGAGTCAGAGAAGTTGTTGGAGTCAGGTCGATTGTTAGAGTTAAGGTGATTGTCAGAGTGACAGTCAGTATCTGTGTTAGGGTGGTGGTCAGAACAAGTGTAATTATCATTGTGTAGGCAATTGTCAGAGTTAGTGTGATTGTAAATGTCAATGGTTATTGAATACAGTTAGTATTCTGAGTTAGAATGGAAGGAATATCATAATATGGATACATATGCGACCTATATTTGAGTACAGTGGTTATGTCAGCTCTCCTGTTGTTAGACTTAGTGATGATATTCAAGTTAAGGAAATCCCAGAGTTTGAGTTAGACTATATACATTAGATTGTCCATATTAGAGTTAATAATATACTGGACTTATTGAAATTCAGAGTCAGCTATGGGTTCTATTAATTACAATTGATATTAGAGATATCTGTCAAATCTCAACAATCTGCTAATTATCCCAATTATGTTATTGTCTACAAATTTCTTCATTGAGTTATCATTTGAAACACATTCTACTCAACCATTATCGGATTATAGTCTGTGGTTCCCTTAGAATAAACAAAGTTCGATATGGTACACTTAGTGTTTCAATGGTATATTACTTACATTTGCAGAAATGATGACAAATGGTGTGTTCTTGCCAGTCCAACCAGAGTACATCAAGGCTACTCCTTGGTCAATGGTAGCGAATCTTACTTGATAGTGAATACTGTTAAAACATCACACTCTGAATATTATTTTGCAGGTAGTATAGTTGCATGAAACTGTTCATGATTGGAGGTCAGTGGGATTTGCAGTGCAACTCTCCAGTACACATGAGGCTATATTGAAGGCCTTTCAGAAAGCAACTTTCCAGGATAATTGTTTGACAATACCAATTACCACACAGAGTACTATATGTTGATTTCATCTGGTTTTGATTATTGGATTGCATGAGGCATTCCAAGGTAGATGAGTCAGATTTGGCTCAACCCTGCTGACTGCTCTTGTATTTTGCTAACATTTCACACTGGGATCTTTCGACAGCTAATGTGTATGGAAATTGAATTGATGTGATTATCTGGATAGTGAAATGCCTAGTTTTGCAGTACATGACAGTCTGTCTTTGGGAGAGAGGATAGGTGTTTGTGTGACAATTTTGTATGAATATACAACGTACATCAACAGACAAGTGGTAAACACCAAGTACACTGACTGACAGCAATAGAGAATTTGTTAAATTGCTGTTAGAGTTTGAAATCTCAAGTGTTCACAGAACAAATATCCAACAAGCAGTGTGTATTAGGCATATCACATTGGCACTGTTCTTGCTAGTGTGGGCTACACCTTGCAGTACAGTCTGTTGGAGCAACCTGTTAGTTACATATCAGAGCAATATAGTGGTAAAATTCAAATCTGATAATTGTATTCTAAATGGGAAGTGGAAGTGGAGGGGTGCTGGGGGATAGAAAGGCAATTGAGAATGACTGTGTTATAAGAAGTAAAAATATTAGGGGAAATCACTGGGAAGATAGCTATTGCAATATACATTATAATGCAATTACTATCTTGCCACTTTATTCATCCACATACATTAATTAAATTTTTGTCATTCAATTCATTTTGTTTCCTTCCTTATACTGAATACGCCATCCTATGATATATCCCTCACTATGCTCTCCATGAGCCAGAGATGCTCCATTTCAGCCAATCATTTGAGACAATCAGGGATCCAAGGTAGAATATGGATAGTATGCTTTCAATTTCCTAGCTATGCCAAGAAGAGGCAAATGTTGCCATGATGACAATTCTGATTCAGAAATCTGAGCATGATGTGCTAGGAAATTCTGACAGAAACTACTAGGGATAAATTTGGGGATAAAAAACAATTCAAATAATATCAACTCAGAGTGTAGATATCAGAAAGAATGACACAGTAATCGCATCAGCAGCTGAATTCAAAATAATTGATAGTAATTCTAGGTGAAACAAAGCTGGATAATCTAATATGACAAATAAGGAAGATACTGACGATATTCTGTGGAAACTATTGGACAACTGGCACCAATATTGCAAAATGAACAAATATTAAGAAATAAGTAGTAACTTTGCAAATAGAATTAATATCAAGAATATGGACTCCAATCCCACAAATGGAGTAATTTCTAAGACAATGCTATATACGCTGCAAAGGGTACAAAGATTACACATGTGGTACCTTCTATACAAATGTGATAACAACCAACTAACAGAGTATCAACTATATAAATCCAATTAGCACTGAGAAGATAACACCAATCTATATCGCAGAATACAAATATTATACTCACAGAGAGAAGAAGCTTTCAGAACTGATACCATTCAAATACAGAGTGCAGAAAATATAGCTGAAAATGATTCGCATTTCGATATCAATCGATGAATTAAAATAATTAGATATCGTGAATGGAATTTAATAATACAGGTTACATTCTGTAGAATATTCATGTGGAGGGAAATAGTCATGGAGCGGTAGCAAGGAATAGGATATCAGGGAACAATAACTGGGAAGAAAGCTAAGAGAGATGATTCAATCAACCAAGATTTCCAATTATCTTCAATTTATTATTTGAATTACTATTTAATCCCAAAACCACTACTGTAGTACCAATCAAGACTGTGGAATTAGCAACGTTAATCTGCTTCCCCCCACTGTTGTTTTCATTTGATGTGCCAGTTAATATTGCAAAGATGGTACCTCTAGTGCTAAGTCCTCCAGCAATACCAGAACTTGGACTAACACCTTATCGAAATATATACATAATTAATTGTGGTACTGCAAGTACTTAGATGTTTCCATGGTTAAAGAAATGAAACAAATGCAACTTCAGAGAACACTGGGTGCCACACTCTTCTGAGGGGAAAAGGCTACAAAGTGTTCAGAAGTATACATCAGCTGTTTATTTGGCCATGGCACTAACCTGGTGGCTGAAGATATTGTCTAAACCTTTCTGTAATACAGCTCAGACATCATCCAAAAGAACACTATAATGCTGAATGCACAATTGCAAATTCAAGTAGAAATAGTATCAAGAAACTAAGCAATACTAAACTGGATTATACTCAGGAATACACTATAATGTATATGGCATATATGAATCCAAGTGGATTAGAGAAAGAGTTAGATGTATATTTAGCAAATGAAGAGAGAGAAATAAAATAAACAATGCTGTATTTCAACAATGCAATATGCCTTCTTGGACCACAGAAGTGACTGGAAGGATGTATTAACCAGAGGCATGAATTGTGGTGGCAGTGATGCAGATGTCAATAAGTGGTAATGATTTCAATTAGTAACTTAGAAAGGATGTGGTAGCCTTTACAATGCAATCAGTGAAGCCAGACTGGATTGGGAAACAGTTTCATATACTCAAAAGACAATAAATGGGTTATAACACATTGTAGATACTCTGAATACTCATAATTATACAAGCGTCAAAAGAAGTCAACTAGATGGCAATCTTCTCGCCTATCAGGGGCAGAATACTGGTGATGTGACGTTTCAACTACTATCAAAAGCTTACGTAGTTCCTGTTCTCGAGGAGAAATGAGATTCAACTTGAATTCCAGCTCAATGAAGAAATATCAAAATTGCTATCATTTCAACTGTTTTCAGTCTGAAACATATTGTATCGTTTTCACGGCGCTGTATCAGTCCATGGACTTATGCTCAATGACTGTCACTCCTAGCCTAATGGACAGGTGAATCAGAACTGAAGTGCATGCAGCAGAGCTGCATGCAACTGTATACTACTTCCGATATTGACAATACTGATGTCTATCCCCACTCTCCTCCCTGGTGGTATCAAGAACATAACATCAGCAAAATGTATTTTGGTCACTGGGAGCCTCTTGGAGTGTCTGAGAGTTGTCAGACCAGAATGCCAGGGCGGTCAAATCCCAGTGGTTACTAAACCGATGCAGTGACTTTCAGATGCATGTTAGAAATCAGTGTCAGCGATGGATCCAAAATTTTTGCTCTTGTGTGTCTGATACCATAATCCAGACTTGGTTGCTGTGACATGTAACGAAACAATTGACTGCCTTTACAGGAACAATGCTGGCCATGATATCACGAACATCTTCTAAAAATAAGCGTCAAGGTGTCGAAGATTTTTGTACTTGCATGTTGGATAATCATTGTGTTGTGCAACAACATTAATCTATAATCAACGTATTGGCCGCCTTTATACACAACATTGGTATTAATGAGATTCCTACAGCCTCCTAAAAATGATGATCAGTGGAGTGTTATTGATTTTTGGTCTGGCATCCCGGATAATCATCGAGTGATACTATGGCGTCAACCCATAATCATAGTATGAGCTGCATATGAGTGCAAAATATCTAAGGACGATATTGTAACCACCTCCCCAAAATGAGCATCATTGGAGCATCTACAGTTCTTGTTCTGGCATCATGGATACTTAAAGCAATGTGCAATGGCATTCACCGATCATCAAAGTATTGGCTGCCTTAATGGATAAAAATAGTATTGATGATTTCGCTACCACCTCCAAAAGTGAGAGTCAAAGTAGCGTCAATGATACTTGGTCTTGCATCATGGATAATCGTCGCCCTGGGTAATGGCATTAAGCGACAATTAATACATTAGCCGCTTTAAAAGGGAAAAATGGTAGTGACGATATCGTTACTGCATCCGAAAAATGGGTGTCAACTGAGCATCAATGATTTTGGACTTGTATCTTAGATATTCCAATGGCTACGAAAGTGACATTGACACATGATCTGAGTATTGGCTGCCATTATAGGCAATAATTCTTGTGCCAATATCGCGTCAGCCTCCAACAAATGAGCACCCACAAAGCGTTAATTGATTGTGTGGCAGCCCAGTAAGCTTGATAGCAATATTGTACACAGCAATTTTCCTAAATAAACGTCTAAACGGTCGGTCTTTTCATTATGTCATTGTATACAACATCCCTATTATGAATGCAATGCCCCACAGAACTGACTATTTTATACTTTTTACTCCAGAGTCAATATTTAAGATTCAGCTTTCTACTTTACGATCACCTAACTTGTGGAAATGTCTGATGCCATATTGCCCAGCATTTCAATTCTTACCGCAATCTCGGATTCAAAATGTTTAAATGCGTCATCAGTAGAGGTTATGATCTCTTCTAAAAATCAACCTATCTTTATTCGTGATTGGAATGACTTTACTTCAAAAATCATGTTTAATGCTTGGTGGGCTTCAACCAATATAGGCTTGAAGCGTTATATTGATTGGAATAATTCCAGACATACTGCTTCATGGGGTTGTTATTTGCACTGCACATTTCAGGAGACTAGCAGCCCTGGCAGCATATACATCACTTGTCACCATGTTCTTCGGCCTGTATTAGAACATGGGACTCGCTCATTGAGGAAACTGCTGCTGGCAAATACTCACATTGCAAAATTACACAAATTAACGGTGTCCCAAGTTATGGAATTGACTAGTTCAACAGTCAATGACACAGCTTTGGCCATCCTGAGGAGCTGAGGCAGTCAAGGAATTACAATGCTAAGTTTACAAAGAATATTTATATGCGACATTCAGATTTGATCTATAGATACTGAACTGACACACAAATCACTCCAAACTGGCAGCTAAGGACTTTGTAACTTCCAATACTCAGAAAGACACCTGGAATCGCAACATCATTGTAGGACCTGTTTCAGCTGATATTCCGTGGAACTCAAAATGAAGCGTGAAGATACTACTGTCAGAGAACCCAATATGAAGCGAGCTGCTGCCGTTTGGCACCACCCTTAGCAACATTTGCCGCACGTGACACTCACGGACAGTGTATGCATTTATGAATCCATCGCCATCCTGAAATACACTTAGTTTAGCTTTGATCTAGTGGACCTCAAGGAACATACTAGCCATACCATTGGTCATTGCATACTATGTATATCAAAGTTGGGCATTCAGAGAAGTAACACTCAGTTTCGACGAGAATGACAGCCTATTCTTTGCCGTCTCGAAAGCTAATTAAGGATATTATGTGAATTGTCAACATAGTGGAACAAGACTTCCCATACATTTGAAAGACATTGTTGTTCATTAAGAGCTTACTGACAGCCGTTTACATGGAATTACAACTGATAATGCTTCCCCAAATAACTGAATGACTCAGAATCTGCAATCAACCCTTGAACTCTCTGGATTCAACTGGCTTGAATTGTGGAACCATACAACATACATGGTGCTGGTCCCACAGCTGGGTCTTGGTGCATACATATGCAGTCTTGGTGTAAAAGACCATACCAAGTCTGGAGAAGCCTATCAGTGCGATCAGCGTTTTAAAGACAATGAAATTATTGATATTTGGAAGAGTCACAGACTTCGAAGGGAGGGCACTGCTAGAATTTGCAAGATGTTGGCCAAAGGAGCAGGTTTAGCAAAGATCATTGAGAAACTACATATTTCAGGAAATTTTCCAAATTCTAAATCTGACCTTCATCTAGCATAGAATGCATGTTGTATTGATTATGCTGACACTGGGTCGTTGAAATGAGTTTATTATGTGACCAAACGCCAAAGTCCAAATCATGGTACCACATAGTATGGATTTGAAGACAGATTCGGATTTGATGCAAGGGTTCATTAAGTGAGTCTAGCAATTATCAGAATTTGCGTGTGAGTGGTTCCAGAATCCAAAATCCAGTGATACCTAGGGATTCTTTATAACCCAGAATGAATGGACCCACGTGAAGTACAACTTTGCAGTATTGAGGCTATTCTGATATTGGGTACATCAGACATTGAAGAGGGATACGGTTACGTTTCATTACATTATAATTGTGTACAATGTCCAGTTAGATCATATGGATTGCATTATGCAAGATTTGGCTAATGAGAATACTCAATTGAAGGAACACTTGTTCTTTGCCGTGAAGCTAGCGTGACAGAAGCCATCGAAATACTTTCCTGAAGTGACTCCAATCATATTTTTGCTCGTGATTTCAATTTATCTTCTTGATACTTTCCAGAAGTTGAAATCTTTTTGGAAGTGGGAGAAGGTAATCGACATTGATCCTGAGGACAAGACTTTGTATACTACTCAATTCCACAAGGCTATTCTGAAGTATCTGGATAATGAATACTGTGCTAAACATTGATGTTTGCCCATCATTAAACCCTAGCGTGTACTGAGCCACAATCTCTTCCCCTCCACAATTGGTTCAGGATTTAGTCAATCTTGTTATGATCCATATGATTAGTCCAGCAATGTGGAAAAATACTAAACACCAAAAAATGTGGCAGAAATGACACCCAGACGATGCGATTATGCAGCAGACATTCTTTCAGCTGCATAGCTCTATTTGACTGCCCTGCCTGAATTCCCAAGGAGCTGGGGGCAAGTTAGTCTGAATCTTAATAATTACCTATCCGACCCAATGTAGATTTGAGATCCATTGTGGATACCAGATATCACTGAATGCAGAGAACAAACAGAGGAAATGCACTCAAATTGCATTTATCTCTCTAAGGTGGCATGAGACAAAGTCTCCATCATACTGGATGGTATTGGAGTGGATGGCAGCTGCTGTCTTGGGCAGGATGTTATTGGCTGGAGGCAGTCATAAAAAACCAGGGAGACACAGTGTAAAAGGTTGTTGTAAGCCTCTGTACTTGAGCCAATGACAAGATATTGGTAGGGTATAACCCAGCTTTGAATACAATTAACACAGAAAACGACTCGGAAATGAAATGTGAGGTGGAGGAAAGAATATTGCACCCAACAGCCAAGGTCCATGACTTTTTGGAGTGCGGGCAGCGCATCCGACACTTACATGCTATGCAGAAGAAATCTTGCGCTCAGAACCAGCAGTTGACAGCTGTAGGATACATTTGGGATAGTGAAGGGATCTTCAAAGCAGTGTCGTCCCGGGTTCAACATGATGGTGTGGCTGCTTTTACATTGTTGGAACAAGACCTTTTGCAACCAAATTGATCTGCAATGGACCTCCCTGGAAGATTAACTCAAGTATGGATGTGCGCCCAACCTGAAGAAGTGAATGTCATCCGATTGATATTGATAAGGATAGTGCACATGAATGCGTTTTGTATGCCAAAAATTGACTTAACTTGAGTAGCCACTTGGATAATCTACATGACAGTGAAGACAATTGTGAGGCAGACATTGAATATGATATAGAGCAAGACAATTGCATCAAGGATCCGGAAATCCCAGAACAGCTGCATCTGAGTGCCACACCAAATGTTCCTGAAGTCATTTTGCTAACACGGAAGTTGGAGAAAGAGGGTAAAATGGCTTTGGTGATGTTCAATGCAATCAAAACAAGGAGGAATGAGAGAATCAAGAAAAGGGAATTGTTTATGTTGATTGACCGAGTATGCCATTTAGAGATATATTGTCACAGACTGGTGAGAAGTTGCATGTGACTATCGGTTGATGAACAGATATATAGTAGACACAATCAATCATTGAGGAAGTTATATTAATTTCATTAGAATGAATGCAAACAGCGCAAAAATATTACTGGGCTCGTCTTTAGCACAGGTCCAAGTCTCAATCTGTCTGAAAGGCAACCAATAAGTTCAAATCATTCTGAATACAATCATCAATAGTGGCAGATGATGAATGGACAATACATTAAAATAAGGGTAAACAGAGTGTCAATGATGTTTGGTCTTGTAAGTACCGTAATTGAAAAGCAATTCAGTGGTGCTCATGCATAACCAATGTATTGGCAGCTGTTGGAGGCAGAAGAGAGAGTGACACAGTTACTGCTCCATTCTGAAAATGAGCAACAATGCAGAGGCAACAATTTTTGGCTTTGCATATTCGGTAATCTTAGTTCTGATTGGTTGCAGACATTGATTGGTGAGATATGGCAAGCCAGTTGAGGGGCAAACAACAGTGACGCGCTCATTGCCCCATTCTGGAAATGAGCATCAGTAGAGCATCAACGATTTTCGGTCTTGCATCTTGGTTAATCTAAGTTTAGCTCAGTGGCAATATATCATATCCAAACTTAATGCAGCCTTTTCTGGCAAAACAGTGCATGATATTGGCATTACCCCATCATGGAAATGTGGGTCAATAGAGTGTCAATAATTCTTTGTCTTGCATTTTGGGTTATCTAAGTATCACATTGTGGCAATAGTTCATATATGAAGTAAGGGAGGACTTTTCAGCTAAAACACTTTATGATAACTACATTGCCCCATTTTGAAATTCAGTGTCCACAGAACATCAACACTGTTTTGTGTTGCATATTAGGTAATTGAATCATTGCCCGAATAGTTGGGCAAATAACAGAGCTATTGACTGCCTTTGTAGGGAAGCATTCAAAATATGAATTCAAAAACACAGGTTGCAAAATAATTGATATCGCAAACTGCCAAACATTTAAAACGTGACTGCAAGATGTTGAATAAGCGGTTTTGATAAGACACAGTTACCAAACAGCAAAAACAAGAGCATTTTATAAATCTACAGATGGACCTGCTGCGCAACCAACTGTCAGCCCATCAAATTCAGACAAGTTGGAAGATGTGCATTGAACAGTACCCACATTGACAGTTCGGGTGTATTGACAACCGGGTCTGTCAGTTACACAATGGTGTTGATTCGACTACGACCCAGACCCAACGTGAACGTCCAGAGCTGTTGCAAACAGTAGAGTTGCTGAAGGAGCATCAATATCATATTCCACCGAATTTTCACATCCATAATAGATAGTACTGTGAGTTGGTCATCAGCTTGTTCTCAGTCTATTAACTCGTTTTGGCCACCCAGTGTCAGCATATTCAATACAACAAGCATTTGCTGCTATAGGAATGGTAGTTTCAGGAATATCAAAATTTCTTGAAATATGTACATTCTCAATTATCTTTGCTAAACCTGGCCGCATGGGCGACACCTTGTGGATTCTAGCATTGCCCTCTTGTTGAAGTCTTAGACTCTTCCCAATGTTCCTGCTTCATTCTCTCCAAATTACTGATTGCACTCATGGTCTTCCCAAGACTTTTTGTGGTATATAAATCTGAAACTGCAAATCAATGCACCTAAAACAAGCTGGGTGTCATATGCCATGAATGGTATGTGCTTTCCCAATACCCCCCACTGGCTTCCGGATGCCTCAAGAATTCATTCCAGTTTCTGAGTCCTCGAGTTATTGGAGGAAGCTTTATCAGTGGTAATTCAAAGTAATAGGTCATGGGTAAGCTTACAATGATGAAGAAATTTCTTCAATATATTGCTAGCCCTGCTCCAGTATGTTAACCCTTAATCTATCATCCATACATACCTTTAGACTTAGCAAAATAACAGGCTGTGAACCTCACTGCAAGCGAGTTGTACCGCTCACATGGCCCAATAGCAATCTATATGGGTAATTATGACCGACATTAGGGATGATTTCTTTGTTGACGTCTACCAGTTTAAAATGAAACTAACTTTACTTCTTGATTGCAATTGCTTCTTAACTGCATCCACTGACAATCAGAATTCTCTCCAGTGAATGGTGCGAAGAGTACTGGCAGACATTAGCAACCGCTTGCCTCGAAATGCATTACATGACCCTCCTAGCTCCCGTCCTGACAAAGCAATGTATGGAACATAAAACGAATTGATTCCTAATATGTCATATCAATTCGAGGTATCTTGGAGAAATTCGGCAGTTATTAAAACCATAGTGGCCGGTTTCGAGTGTTTTGTCAGTGAGGTGAGTTGTTTTACATACAACCTAAATGACGAATATGAATTCCCTTTTCAAACGAATTATTGTAATTCCTCCACTTCATTGGCTTTTTTGCTCTGGCCAACACCGTTTCATCAAGCAGTGAACTATTTTATTCGGTAACTTCGGACTGTGTCAATGAGTTTACCATGGCAATGTACCTTTTTGCCAGCAAGTGGTTACCCATTGAGGTGGTCCCATGATCTGCTTGATGGGTAAAAAAAATGAAAACATGTCGACAAATGATACATATGATGCCAGGGCTGCCAGTCTCCTCAATTTTGCAGTCCAAATAAAATCACCATCAATACCCATGTTCAAAATAATTCCACGGAATAGTATGCTTCAAGCCTACATATACAGAAACCAACCAAGTATTAAATATTATGTCTAATGTATGGTTGTTCAAATCATGCATAAACACACATTGATGATAGACAGATATTGAAACCCCAGGTATCGAGATACTGAAAGATTTTAGATCCCACATTGCAGTATGAATATGAATGCTGCATAATTCGACATGAGTGACTGTCAAAAGTTACACTGTCGTAAAGTAGAAAGTCGGTTTGTAACTATTGACTCTAGAACTATGAGTAAGAAAAAATTAAACACTGTGAGATATTGTACATATATTTGTATATTTGTAAATAAAGATATATTGAAAAGACTGACTGTTTAAAATTCAATTTAGAAACAATGCAATGGAGTTGCTTGCTGTGTAGTTGCCTAAGCCACAACAAAAACTGTTGACACTCTATTGTCACTTGGATTCAGGAGGCTGACGCAATATCAGCAGTTGCATTTGTGGCTATAGAGGTGGTCAAGACGTTGATTATGAGTTTATATCATTGCACAACCCTTTGATTATTGAAGATATAAGATCAACAATTATTGATGCTGTCATGATGCTCATTGTTAGGAGCTAGTAGCATTGTTGTCAGTAGCATTTTAGCCAATGAAGGTAGCCAATATTTTGATTATGTATTACAGCAACTGATGCTTTTTCTTAGTATCAGACTTTCAAGACAAAGAATCGTTGATGCTCTGTTGACACTCATTTCTAGGATAGAGCAACCAGTATATAGCATTCTTTTCCTACATAAAGACGACCAAAACTGACACTTTGGAACAATGTGCCAATGCAGCCCATTTATTCCCACAAGTGTAAGCCTGAAAATCATTCACACTCCAATGATGCTCCCCTTAATGACATAATCCCAGTCATTGTATGCTTAACAATTGTATGTCAAAATTCATACAGTCATTATTGACAGCCAATATGTGCTTTCTGTGTATAATCATTCGCAACCAAACCCTTCAAGTACTGTCAATTTCTTACACAGCACTATACACAATATCTGACGAATGAATGATGTTCCCCTACTACATTCCTACCTTTTCCGCCAGCAGCTTATGGCATGTGGATCCATCCACTAGATTTTGATAACTATAGCCCCTCTTCCTCACCTACTTTTATCCAGCTTCATCTCCTCGATTTCCATAACCTACCATAAGCAATCTTCAACATTTCGACCATGTTCACCAGGTCCAAGCAGAGAGTAACACAGTTGGATGCTTGGATCAATGCAGCATGACAGTCATCATTGATACAGAGTTGCAATGCACATTGACCGTGTATTCTTTGACTGCTCCCCAAGCACTGGCTTAAATTTTGATAGTAAATGTTGTCTCTAATAATGTTTTGCTTTCTCACATAACAGTAACATGCAAGACGATGATGAGTTTACGAATGATCTATCAACTCCTTTTTAGGTCTCTAACATTTACGTGGCCCATACGACCCTTGCACATGCAGAGATGAATTATCTTGTCTCACACTTTGATCACTGAAAACAACAAGCAGGTGACACATAGCAAAGTAGGAGCACAAATTGCTTCTGAAAGTGATACGTTATAAATAACAATTTAACAATATACTCCACCAGCAATACACTAGCCCGCACCATTTCCTTGTCTGAATCAGAATGCTACATGATGATTAGCTATGGAGGCTATATGTATAAGTAAAAGTATACAGGTTCAACTGGCTTCACTTTCTTGTATGGCGACAAATCAGGTGCTGTATCAACCAGGAGAGACGCTACGCATATGTGTGACTGTAGTTTCCCAGAACCTATCCCCCGATAACAACATCCTGGTTGAGAAGTCACTTGCAGCATGTGCGATGTTCCGGACACCATATCCAGAGTCTGCTTACGCTCTCCATTGATTTTTGTGCAGTTGTGGCAGAAACTCTTTTGTTGTGCAGATTAACGACTGCTGAAACCTTGATTTTTGTCATCCCAGACTTCTTATCTCTCTAACAGGAAGAGTGGACCGTGACCTCCCATCCCTGTTATATCAATTCGTCAAGCTTTATCTGCTTCTGCTGAATACTGTCCATGTGTTGCTGTACCGTTGTGGAGATTGTGCCCTCCACCTAGTCAAGTTTCTTATGTTTGCTTACCTTGCCCAGCACTGTATGTTGTTTCTCATCTTCCCCATCCTTGTCATTGTCAGAGCTTGCAAGATCACTCAGAATGTCTCCAATAGCATTCAACATTTCTTGAAATGTTTTATTCTGGCTTTCAGACTGTCAATTCCAGATTTTGAGTATTTCTCATATCTTCCTACTCATTCGCAATTGCTGTCTATGCGTCTTCAACTGGCTTTCTTGCCACAACTGTTTCTCTATCGATAAAATCATTACTGTATTTCGCTTTCTCTTCGTTGCTAATAAAGTACACGGCATGTAGTTTTTCCCTCACAAGATTCTTTTTTGATCGGAAGCTGCGCAATGCTCCTGTGTCTTGGACTGTGCCTGTGTCCAAGCCTCTATTGGCTTCATTCACTTGATGACATCATCATGTGGATCACTTTGTTGCTATGCAATATTTGCCCTCTAGAAGGGCCAAATTGTCCATGTTCAGACCATTGACGATTGTATTGTATGTTAACTATCTTGTTGCGTGTGATGTTGGATGTTGCAAAATGTGATCAACACCGAGGCAAGCAGCTTCTGTTATTTGAAAGTTGGTACGTTTAATTGGTTTGAAGAAGACAAAATGTGAGTTTTGACCATCCAACTATTGGGAATGGTAATGGTAACCTTACAACATGACTTGATAAGTAGTGCCTATTTCATGTAAGATCCTGGCGTTTTGAGGAGACAATTATCACCAGATGTCATGTCCATCGAAAATTATCTTGTTTATACCTAACCAACATGAGATCTTCGCTGTCATTTGGCAATATAAAACCTTGTAAACAAACCAACAATCTCTGACCAACTTTTTCGACATTGCTGGATGCTCGGAAACCCCTGCAAACTCCAGCTATATATAGTTGAATTTATCTTAAATAGAACATGCAAGTTGGCTGTTATTCATTCCATTCTGACTTAAAGCTAAATGCATATTCCTCCTGACTTCCCACATCATTTCATTATCACTTTCCTCTCCTTTTCCACAACAGCTAATCTCCACTCCAAGAACACCTCAGCAAGATGCAAGCGGATCCAAATCAAGTTAAAGAACAGGTGCTTGACCCAATCCGCCACCTGCTGGGACACAGCAAGAACACACACATCAGTTAGTCCACTGTGAAGCTACCAATGCAGCCACTGAATGTAAGACCCTGGACACCCCTCTAACAGAGATCCCTCAAACTGGAAGCAGTAAGATTAAGAATTAGCATGGGACAGAATGTGAGTAAATACATATCCAGGTAGATGACCGTCAACAAACTTTCTAATTTACAGCTGGCATACGTAAAGAGCTATGTAATCAAATGACAGCTGCCCTTAATTGGAAACCTCACTGATTGACAATGGTATTTGTCTAAATACTCTGTGAAATGAAACATCTTGATCATTTCCGGTCTGGGAGATTCATGTAGGAAATTCAGATAGGGGTCCCCAAGAGTTGACAAATCAGGATTTAAACACTTGTAAGAATGCTATGGAAGTGTATATGGTACAGGTAATAGCCAAATTACATTTGGAGAAGCTGCAGCTAATTTTTTGTATATTTTCAACATGTCTATTACTACGGCAAGGCCAGAAGGTTGGGTACAGCTAGCACAGTCCCTCATACGCTTTGCTCTGAACATGACCAAAATGGCAAAAGGCTGGATTTTGCACACTGCAATAGCGGAAGCGCAATACCAGATCAAGACACCTCACCTCGAATTTTGAGAAAAGAAGATACAGGGAGTTGAAATTCCCAGGCACAGAAATGTGAAGACAGCAATAGATGGACATTAGGCTATGATTTGTGAAGATCAAATAGACAGCTGCCTTTCTGGCCAAAATGCCACAGTGAAGAATCTGCAGATGTATTGGAGGTGCAAAGAAACAGGTGTACCTCAACCAGATCAAGGCTGACAACCAACTCCAGATCCGATGCCCTCTCTGCCAAGATCGGCACTGGCGCCACGCTATGTCAATCTGGGAGGTCACGCTTTCCAAATAGATGGTGTGCCACCTGGATATGTGTATATATATACTCCTCTGCCCAACCATCAATGCTTCAATCTTGATGTATATGCCAAGGATCTCAAGTGTGATGAAGATTTTATTCCAGATTTGCTGACTGATAAAGGAACATCCACTGGTTAGAACCCTATCTACTGTGTGGTAATGCAGCTGTCATCCATTTTGCAGACTACAGCAGCCTATTGAGCAAACCTGCAAGTAAAGACAAGCATTGATAGAAAGGATTGGAATCTGTAAGTGTATTATTATGTACATTTAGTGGATACTTTACTGCATATTCTAGAGAATATATTTCTATGTACTATTAATATATTCTATAGTGATGAAGGAGAATGTACATGAAGATGATAGAAAGGCTGCCATAACAACATTACTGGAATACTACATCAATTAAAATGATGCCAAATTGCTGATATACCTGCTGCAAAACGAGGGTCAACAGAGGGTCATCAATCTTTGGTCTTCTAAGTCAGGTAATTACAAAGTAATTTGGTTGTTGTTAAATATAATCAAAGTATTGGCCGCCTTTATAGGCAAAAGAGAATGGGATATGCTCTCTGCCCCATCTTGAAAATAAGTATCAACAGAGTATCAACAATGTTTGGTTTTACATCTTGGGTAATCAAAGTGGGGCGTCATTGCCAGCATCAATAAAGAAGGTGTTGGCAGCTATTTTAGCCAGATAAGAAAGAGAGATCGCTGTGACAGCCATCCGGACAGAAACGACTGATATTATCTACAAATCTGCAACTATGTGTTCGTGAGTGTGCTAGTCTATAAATATGGTCAAAACTTCATATGTAGACAATCATGGCCACAATCTGCTTCTATTCACCAGTGTAAGGCCAAAAATGATTGGTACTCCATTGACACTCATGTTCAAGATGTGGCAGGGAGCGTGTCGCTTTCTCTTTGGCCTATAAAGTCGGCCAATACCTCATCTGTGAATGTCGGCAACCAATGGCCACTCAGATAAGGGAAGCTGCAAGTTGAAAAATTGTTGGCGCTCCATTGTATCTCATTTTCAGGATCGCGCACTGACCATGTCTCTCTACTGTTTGAGTATTATGGTGGACAATACATCAAAAAAAGACAATGATATACGAAAGTCAATATTTTCCGAATAACCGTATGATATCTAAATGTGAAAGTCAATGGAAAGACACGAACATCAGATCCAGAGATTGGAACCAACAGTTGTAGCCAAACCTGTTGCAACATCCGGGTTGGTAGGTACAGGTACCAGTTTGGTAACCATGAGGCAGCAGGTTGGAGTTGTGGCTGTGTCTGGGATCAAAACAAATGGCTTTTACTGTTAGAACCCAGACTGCTGGCATGTTTACCGTACCCGTTGCTAACACTGTCACACAATTGATCTGATGAATGACTGAGACAATCAAAGTGAACGGACAAACACAATCAGTCAAACTGTGCGGAGATTTGTACTTTGTTCAAATTACCATGATATCTTCTTGAGCTTGTGAATGAAATACTAAATGTAGAGTCTCTGTAAACCTGTTGGAAGAGAATGAGATAATCTGTCTGGCAGGTGAGTGATTGTGAAATTGAAGAATGCAATTTAGTGGAGTAAAGTTAAACTATTATATTAGCAGAGGAGCAAATACATTCTTGAGAGAAATAATTGAGGTTATTCAATTCCGTTTTGATACATTTGACTCTGAGGTTATATGAATCACACACAATCCCTATAATGGTACTGGTAAGTTCTAATTTGCGGTAAAGATACATCAACTGAAAAGCCATTGCGCTGTGAAAGTATTGATGATTACACAATAGCCCTTTCCAGAACCTGATTAATACACTCACTCTATGTATATTCTGATGAAATTTGAACACCAATCCACCAACTTTGTGTTCTCAGTCCTCCGAAATCAATGTATGGAATATCTATCCACAGTTGGAAATTTCTATATCTACTGATATATCTATAAATAATGTTAAATTGACACTACTGCACACTGTATTGACATACGTCTGCCCAAAATGATATATCTGTCAAAGTACAAATCACTCAGACAGCTCATGCTGACAATGCTGAAGATGTAAACAACGGAGTCTGGATGCATTTTACAATATATGGGTACTGGACATTTGGTCGAAACTTTGTAAAGTGCATATTTTACCTGTCTTGAGAGGTAAAATGTGACACTATCTTGGCCTTATATTCAAGACCTATACACTGGTCATTATGCTTGAATATTTGTGAAATACAATTGCCACAAAATTAATCTATATTTTTCCTATTGCCAATCTGTAGCTGATTATCAATGTCAGTGGTAAAATTGTCACCAATATCTCTTACTGAATATACTGACATAACTGGCTCACCAGATATCTCATTGCATATCCAAAATGATATATATACCATTGGATAGTTGCCTAAATTTCCTCAATGCTACGTACCTTCTCCTGTGAGGATATCTTTAGGTGAATTGATTTGGCCATCTTGACTGGCTTTTGTTTATCTGGAGTTACAGCATACATCACTCTCTCCAGATACGTCTGAATACAATATCAATCAGCAATACCCCACATCATAACTTCAGTCTCAGCATCAGCTAGATGTTCTGCAATACCATACAGTTATGGTGATGTATAATTGACATCCAATAAACAACTTTGTTTGCACCTGCTGTTATTTGCACAAGTTTTTTCGGCTAATGTCTTATGTATCCAGTTGTAATAGTCCAGACATTGTGTATGAGTTATCATTTATGATGTTCGAATGATTTATTGCAATGGTCCCATTTAGTCAGTATTACATTATCCATCAGATAATAATAATGGTCTTGTAGTCTTTCCGAGTCTGTACATGACCATTGGCTTGCTGGTTGTTGGGGCATATACAGATATATTTCAAATTGTATATGTTTGGTTGTCGATAAGTTTTCAGCCACATTTTCAAAGACCTCTATTGCAGCACCACTGTTAGGAATCTTCAGTTCCTGTACTGATGGAATTCTATTCCCAACTGTGTCTTTATTTTCACATTTGCAGACTTCAATATTTTCTACTCTGTAAAATGTTCTGCATTCGATAAATTGCTTTAGAGTTATGTCAAGTGCAGCAAGAAATAGAGCGGAGTGATTGTGTTTATTAAAATGTAGAAAGTATTTACATAATGCTTGCACTGCTCCCAGTAGTATATTATCAGAGGCTGTACCTGCTGCATTGTTTGCATCCTCAGTACTGCTAACAACAATTAAAGTACAATTCGCAGCAACTGTTCTAACAATTCCAGATATCGCATTTCCCTGTGAGGTGTCAGTTTTTGATGAATTGAATAGTTCAGATAGGTACTGGGTGATGGGATATCATCATTCTATTATTACTTCCTTGGCAGATTGATTCTTGTCATTTTTAGCTTGATGCGTATTGAGCAGCAGATTCCATAAGTTCTTCACAATGTCCAGGAGCAGGAAATGACTTTCATCAGGCTGCCAAAGCTGTTAGATATTGCAGAGAGAATATGTCCAGAACTGGTTGGCAATTGAGTAAATATATAAAGTGTGCAACAAATGAATATAAAATTTCCATTATAGCTTCAAGGAAGTATGCTAATTTCTTTGTTCTGTAGTGGCTGTATATATGAATTCCTGATTGGTACTAGTTGATGAATATTAACCTGTTGGGATGAGAAAACAGCAACATGAGTATCAATATCATGTTGCAGAATATTCCATGTGGAGGCAGCCAACAGGGGATCACATTCTCTCCAGACTTCATTGGTAAAATTATATTCCATGCCAAGAGAACTCCAGACTGGATGGCTTAGAATGGACAGCACTATTCCAACCGCATTAAACCATACTATATCTGTAAGTTGGGCCATGTGCTGGTGATATAAAATCAGTCGAAAAAGATCCGTGTATACTTTTTTAATCTTCATTAGACATCTTTTCAACTGTTACCAGTTGAGATATTCACCAACCCGAAGAGTTGATTTCACATATAGTATTCAGGTAAATGTTGTAAGTTACACAAATTACATCCACAAGTGATATTCCAGCAGAAGTTGGATTAGATCCATCTGACAACCAAATACAGATTGATATTGCATTGTATAATCAATGTTCTTCCGAGTGAATTCCATCGCCCAGTTCATATGCATCGCGTACTAGAAATGGGAAATATACTATAACAAACTCTATTGAGTTGAACATATTCCTGTAGTACAATATTCCAAAGATATCTATCACAACTTTATTCTAATCATTATTTCCAGACCAAAATTGACTTCAGAGAGACTCTAGTACAGGGCACATGCAAATTGGAATGATACAATGCGGCAGTTATCATAAACACATGACAGATGATGATGCATTCACCATTTGGGTAGGTGGGTGAATGATTAAGCCTAGTGAACACATTTGTTAGACTAATATTGACAGATGGGATTTCTTTACTCTGGGTACTTGCAAAGCTCGTTGTGTAATTCTACTGTACTGCCTGATACTTTCCATCCCATAATTTTTACAGCAACACCCACCCATTGAGCTTGGTCAGAATACATATTTAGAAATACTTATCTGATCAACCACTTGGTTCTCAATGGTTCCTTCATCAACACTTTCATCAGGCAGTTGTGCACCAGGCATATTGACTGTTGAAAGATCTTTATTTCACTACATTAAGGATTCCAATTAAGGTGCACTGACTAATGTCAAACCATTATGACTTGGAGTGATTCCTGCGTGCTGATTGTAAAATTCTATTTATTAAGAGCTCTTCATAGATTGACATTATATAGCATTGTTCAAAGTTAGCCTCAAATGAGTGTTTGTCAAGTACTATCCTGCTCAGGATATGGTAGTTAATATCTCTCTGGCATCGATTGATGATATTAGCCAAACCAAAAATTGATTTCATCTAATACAGTGAATGATATATTTGATGGTGTCATAATGATGCTACAATAAAGTTTCTTTGATACTTCTTCGACACCTAGCTAAGTCCAGTGAGAATATCACATTCCCAGCAGCATTGGATTCTACCAAAACCTGAGGAGTGGTAAAATACGGTTACCTTACTATCAGCATTTTCTTGAGACTATGTTACATATATTACATCCCTTACAAATATCCTACACATTGTCTGCTGGCACTAGTTTACACCATACAGAGACTTTCATTTGCTTTTATCAAAATCTGTAAGCATATATGACATTTCTGATACTGCTGCAATCCCCAAGAATGGCTGATCAGTGTTAGCAATTCTTGCAGAACATCAATTCAGGTTCCGGTCCAGATTGAATCGAACATATGTGCAAATTCGCAGTCCGGGTTGGCAATACACGTGAACTGTCAGTTCAGGTATGGTTTGATGGCAATCTCCCAACCAGTCAGAGTGTGGCAGGCTGTCATCTGCTCGCCCAGCAGGTCCATCTGTACATTTACACAGGACTCTGGATTTTGCAGTTGATACATGTATCTTATCAAGGTCGCATATTAAGTTGTAAATAACCTCTTGTTCCATGCTTTGTGGGTTGTGATATTGATTTTTTGGTATCTGTGATTTTCCTTCTGTATGTCGTATTTTTGACTATAGAGGCGGCCAGTAGTTCCGGTATGAGCTTATATATCCACACAATTCATTGAGTACCCAAAATGCAATATCAAAAATTGTTGAAAATATATTAATCCACATTTTCATGATGGGGTAACATATATGTCAGTCGCTGTTTCAGTCGAAAAAGCCGCCATTACATTGTATATAAAATATTCCCACAATGAAATACTTACATTAGACAAAGTACGACACCAAAAATCATTGACGCTCCAGTGTTGGTAATTTTCAGAATCGGGTAGTGAGCATGTCACTATTGTTTTATCCATAAAGGCAGCCAAGATTCCATTTATGGATGACTGCAACCAATTGCCAATTAAGTTACCCAAGACGCATGACCAAAAATCATTGAAGCTGTGTTGACACTCATTTTTGGCATGGAGCAGGGAGTGAGTCGCTATTGTTTTTACCTCTAATGGTGGCCACTATCACATTTATGGATGTTTGCAACAAATGACCAGTTAAATTACCAAGATGTAACCTGAAATATTGTTGAACTACTGTTCTCACTCATCATCAGGATGGGGCAGGGAGTGTGTCGCTATTGTTCATGACTCAGAAGGCAGTCAGTACCTCATTTGTGGATGTTGTCAATCAATCGCCACCCAGGTTACACAAGATGGAAAGACAAAAATCGTTGACGTTCTGTTGACTCTTATTTTTAAAATGGGGCAGTGACTATATTACCTTCTGTTTTGCCCATGAAGGCTGCGAATACGTCAGTTATATCTTACTGCAACCAAATCACTTTTCCATTATTATGCTTACAAGACTAAACATCGATGACGCTCTGTTCATGCTTATTGTAATGTATGGTCTATTCAAAATTTCCTGCCATCAATAATTGCATTCATGATTAATTGAACTGATTGGTTACATTTCCATCTGATTGGGACTCAGCTCTTTCGCAAAGCCAAGCCCAGTAATATTATTGCCCTAGTTGCTCTGATTCTACTGAAATTTACACATCTTGCGAATAATTCATTTTGCCCACTATACATATGTTCATTAACCAATATTCACATTCAACTGCTCAATATTCTACAATAATATCTGTCTATATCACATTCTTGGTCAAACAACATAAAGAATCTGATGAGACTACATAGACACATTCTGTCCTACTGTTTCTTGTTCCCCCTATTCCACCGCATTTACATTGATCGACAGTCATCAACAACTGGTCGGCCATTTTGTTTGACCTCCATGGTAGGTGAAACGATCCAGGAACATTCAGTGCGGCACTCACATCCCACAGCTCTGGGGTTTCAGGATTCTCAACATCATTGTCTAGCTCTACGACAGATTTATTGTCTGCCTCCCAGTCATCTCTGCAGTTATTTGGACTATCCAAGTCCCCATTCCAGCCAAGCCAATTTTTGGTGACTAAAATGCTTTCAGGTGCACAATCCTGATCACTTTGGGCTGAATGTTGGTGAATGCTGTTGATTCGGTGGACATCTAATACTTGTGTTTGTCCTGCAGGGAGGTTCTTTGCAGATACAGCTGGTTGCACAGGTGATGTTTCTGACAATTTGAATGCAGCTGCACCATCAGGTTGGAAGCTTGTCCAGGACACTATAACAATCTCTTCAGTATCTGAAATATATCCTATGGCTGACATTTGTGTGATTTGAGCATGATATTCCTTCTCTGTAGCCTATTGGTTTTGGCTGCCCTGCCACATCTCCAACAACCCGTGGACCTTGGCCTTTCTTTGCAGTGTGCTTTCCACCCCATCACTCATCAATTCCAAGTCAATTTCAGAATTCGTCTTACAGAATGTTGGGTCATCTCCAGCCAACATCCCATTATTGGCATGAGCAACCTGCCTTATGACAACTTCCTCGCAAAAGGTCTAGCCTGTAGTTTTTGACTGCCTCCAGCCGACAACATCTCACCCAAGGTAATAACTGGGCTCAACTACAATGCTATGTGGTATGATAGAGTATATGTTGCACAATACATTGGAGAGATCGGCATACTTTGAGTGCGTTTCTTCTTGCTAACGCCACCAGTCAGCGACATCTGGTATCCACAATGTACTGCAAATCGCTTTTTGGCCAGAGTGGTAATGATTAGGATTCAGATCAATTTGCCTCCAGTTCTGTGGTAATTGAGAAGCGGAATTAATAGAGAGCCTTGATACTGTCAGTAAGCATATTGTGCGATCGCTTCATCTGGGTGTTATTTTGGCCACATTTGTAGGCTTTGAGCATTCTTCATCATCGCTGGGCAAATCATATGTTCCCTGAGAAGGTTGACCACATCAAGAAGCCATTGCGGAGAAGAAGTGATTCATGCTCCGTACACATTCTGGTTTCATGGCTGGGCAAAGTCAAGTTTGGCATTGTATTCATTCTCTGCATACTGCAGAAATGCCTTCAGTTGTTGAGTAGTATACAAAGTCTTGTCCTCAGGATTAGTATCAATGACAATTTCCCCCTTCTGTAAACTATTACAACATTCGAACAGGCTCCAGACAGTGTCCTGAAATACAAACCATACCAATCATTGAAGACACAACAGTATACTATTTGGACTACTTCTGGCTTGTTAACATTATTGCAAAGCATGAATCTTCCCTCCATTAATTGTTCATTTCAGCGAAAGCGCATATAATTCCATCCATATGATCCAGCATATTATTGTAGACAGTGATAACATGATTCAGAGTTACCCTATACATTTTGAACATCCACAGAGTCAAGTACTGGAATGGCCATAAAACTTTGACGACATACTACATCATTGTCCATTCACCTGGTGCTCTGTAGAGTGGCAAATAATCAGTGTATTTCTAATTTCTGGGCCACTCACAGGTGAATTCTCGTAATCAGTAGGCTCACTAATGCAATTCCATTGGTCAATTGCACCATGTCTTCACATGCATCATCAGTAGTACAGTGATTCGCAGTGTGGTTTTTTGACATTCGATGAAGTCAGTTTGACGACCAGGTGTCAGTGTAATCACCACAGCATGCATTAGCTACTATATGAAAGTCAGTTTCAGATCTTTCAAAATAGCTTGAAATACGTACTTTCCCAATTTGTTTTACTGAACCTGATTTCTTTTCAGATGCCAGGTTGCTTCTTGCACTGCCCTCTTTACGATGTCTTTGACTGTTCCCAATCTGTATGTATTCATTCTATCCAAATCGCTAATCACTCTCATGAGCTTCTCAATACTTGTTGCGGCTAATTACAACCAGCCTGGTCATGAATGCACTGAAAACATGCTGAATAATATGCACAATGCATGGTATATGGTTTCACAATGCAGGCCACATGATTCAGGATGCCTCAAGGGTGGATTATCATTTGCAAGTCGTCAAGTAATTTGAGCAGGCATTGTGAGTTGTAATTGGATGTAAATGCCTGTCGGTACACTTATAATGATCAAGAACTGCCTTTACATATATGGCTAGCCTTGCTCTAGTATGTTGACCCTGGACCTGATATCCTTAATCAGCTTTTAGATTAGAACTGGAGCAGGGCATCAACTTTATCAACTGCGAGTTGTACTACATGTAATGTCCAATATTAATTTACATAGCAGGGGTAACCGATGTTATGGCTAATTTGTTCGACGATGTTGACCAGTTTCAAGCTAAACTAACTTTATTTCTTGATGGCAATTGCTTCTGAATTGCATCCACTGTCAGTGTGAATTCACTCCAGCAAATATTCCTCAGCATGCTGGCGAACAGTAGGACCGACTTGCTCCGTACTGCATTCATTGACCGTTGTTGGTCTCGGTTTGATATAGCGTTCCATGGAATGTCAGTCGAAACATGTTCAAATATCAGATAGCTATTCCAGGTATCCGGGTGATTTTCAGCAGTTAGAATGTCCTTCGCTGCCAGTTTGGAGGGTTCTGTCTCTCAACCCAGATAGTATAGACAAGATCCAAATGTCACATATGAATTTCATGTGCAAACTTACATTGGTAATTTCTCGATGCCATACACCTTCAGTATGGCCATAGGTGCTTCATCGGCTGATCATCTGGTGAATTCAGGAACCTCCGACTGTGTTTTTTTCATTTCCTTTGTGATTTGCACTTCTGTTCACAAGTGTTGTCCCTCTGAGCTGGTATAATATTCTGATGGATGGCAAAGAACTTCATAACAATGCACACACATGATGGCAGGGCAGCTGGTCTCCTAAATTCCGCAGTGTACATCAAATCGCCACAAAGGCGCAAGTCTAGCATTATTCCAAGCGATAGGATGTTTTGAACCTACATTCAGAGAAGCCCACCAAGTTTCAAATATGATTTGTAAAGTACAGTCGCTCAAATCACGACTACAGAGACATGTATTTTTGGAAGATATCATAATCTCTGGCAATGAGATATTTAAAGACTTTGAATCTGACATCGTGGTAAGAATTTGATTGCTGGGTAATTCGACTTGAGAGACCGTTAAAAGTTATTTTATAGTAAAGTAGGAAGCTGGTTCTTAAATATTGACTCTGAAGCTACAAGCAAGAACATAGTTGGACCTGTAAGGCATTGCATGCATCTTTGTGAAGTGAAATACAGGCAAATATAGAACACACTGACCATTAATATCTCGAATTAGGAACAATGCAGTGCAGTTCTTTCCAGTGTAGCTTACTGAGCCCGAATGAAAATTGTTGCTGCTCTGTTGCCGCTCATTGTTAGGTATGGGTTGAGATATCATCATGTGCAGTTTGGCCCACAAAGGTGGCCAATAGTGTGATTATGGGATAATTCTATTCCATTGCCCTTTGATTATCCATCATCCAAGACCAAAAATTGTTGACGCTCTTTTGACACTCATTTTTAGGAGGTTGTAGCGATATTGTCACGAGCACTTCTGCCCATCGAGGTGGCCGATGCGTGGATTCTGGGTGCACACCGCTGCATGACCATTCAATTATCCATGATCCATGACCAAGAATCATTAACACTCCGTTGACACTCAGTGTTAGAAGGTACTTGCGACATCATCCCCAGTATTTGTGATAATAGAGGTGACTGATTGTTTGGTTATGGGTAAATGATCTTGCACAGCCCTTTGAGTATCGAAGATGTAAGACCAAAAATCTGTGATACTCTGTTCACATGCATTTTTAGAAGGTAATAGCAATATCGTCAATAGCATTTTTGTCCATAATGGTGGCAAATACTGTTATTGTTGGTTAATGTCATTGCACCACCCAGTGACTATCTGAAATGCAAGACCAAAAATCATTAACACTCCGTTGATGCTCATTTCTAGAATGGGGCAACAAGCACAGCACTATTCTTGTTCTCTACAATGACAGCCAATACTCACTCCGTGGCAAGATGTGGCCTTTCAGCTGTGTCATTGCCAAAAGGGTAAGACTAAAAACTTTCAACGTGCTGTTGCCACTCCTTTTAAAGACATACAAACAGTCATTGGATCCTTAACCCTTGTACGCAAAATGCATATAGTCAATGTTGAGAGCCAATGTACCATCTGTATGTATAAATATTTTCATCCAATAATTTCTGGGCTTCTCACTTTCTGAGCCACTACTATACACCGGTTCTAAGTGATGACTGATGGTGGCCCCTTGCATTTAACAACTTTTGGCCGGCAAATCACAGTGTACAGGTTCATCAACTGGTTTTGGTTATAGATAGCTCGACTTCTTCACATTTACTTATGCAGTTCCATTACGTCAGTTGCTGTGACGTACCTTGAGTATTATTCGAACTCTTGACCATGTGCTGTAGGTTTGAGTCGAGAGTGACGCAGTTGGCCACATGGATACATGCACCTTGATGGTTGTCATTCATCCGGGTTCAGGTTGCACTTTGACCACTCCTTTCATGACTCATATATCATCACTGAAGGTAATTTTGTAAGTACATTTCATCCCAAATTTAACATTTTCATTCTCCCTTAACTGTAAGACGCAAGATGATACAAACTTTGTTGGTCGTCGATCGACTCAATTTGGAGTTGAGAACATTTCAATGGCCTGTACGACTGTTGCTCACAGTGACAAAATATCATATCTCCCAATGAGGTTACCGAAATTCAGAAATAGCTGACAAGTAGCAACATATGAACACCAATTGCTTTTTAAAGAGTTATGAGATCAAAATTAAGTATTTGGCTATCGATTCCTCCTACCACAGAGGAGCGGTCAACATTTGTTTGTCCCAGACAGATTTCTGTATGGTATTTAGCTCTGGAGGCTATACGCAGGGTTACACACTGACAGGTTCAACAGGTTATGATTGCTTACTCTGTGATAAGTTGGGCGCCACGAGGGCCGGCAGAGACGATCCGTATTTGTGTAACTGTGGTATGTTGAATCCCAGCATCATCGGACTACTTTCTAGTCGAGAAATCTCTTATGGCAGTTGTAATTATCTAGGGACAATTTCAAGAGTCTATATATGTTGTCCAAATGTTGCCGGTGATGTTGTGGCTGTCGTATTGTGTGTTTGGGGCTTGACAGCTGCCGGAACCTTCAATTTGGCCATCACATAGTCCATATCTCTCACCCAGATATCTTCTGTCACATCCCCTCCTCCCAGTTGTGTCAATTCTTCAAGCCACATCAGCTTCTGCCGAACACTTGCCATGTGGTGCCGAACAGTTTGTGTACTTGTGTCCATCACCCAACAGGGTTCATCATCTTCGCTCCGCTTGCCAATCTTGGTATCTTCCTCATCATCTACTGTGTCTTTATCATCCACCTCATCATTGCCAGTTGGAAGCTTGCTCAGACTGTCTCTGATCGCAGTCCAGATTTCCAGAAATGTTTTTTCAGGCTGTGTGGTTATCGATCCTGTCTTTTCATCATTTCTTGTTTCTTCCGGCTCTTGAATAATCTATATTACTCCATCCTGACCTTCCGATCATGCCAGAGCAGTAGCTCTATCCACATAATCATTGATCCATTTCACTTGCACTTCATTGCTTGGAATGTGGGTTCCTTGTCTTTTCATCGCCAAATGCTTCTTTTCAAATCATACCCTCCACATTGCTCCCAATGATCAGACACTTCCTGTGTGCAAGCTGCACTTGACTTTATTCTCTTGATGATGTTGTTGTGTGAATCTTCTTGTTGAGTTGCCATATTTGCCCACCGGAAGTGGCAAACGTTTCATATTCTGAGCATTGACCGTGGCACCTTGTGTTGACTTTGTTGTTTGACTAGATGTTGGTTGTTGCAAGATGTGGACTGCATGGAGGCAAGCTGAGTTCATCATCTCAAGGTTCGTATGTTTGATTAGCTTGAATGAAGCATCATCTCCGTTTTGACCATCACTGTATTGGGAAATGTAATGATAACCATATTGCATGACTTGATGGTAAGTGTGTGTTTCAGGTTAGATCCTGTGGATGTTTTAAGACAAACATCACCAGACGTCCTTTCTGTCAAAGAATCTCCAGTTTATATTAATCCACCATGAGATATTAGCTGTCATTCACTACACTCTATCACTGTAAACAGACAAAGAACGTGTAACTGGCTTGCTGCAAATCACAGGACCGTTGGAAACCCCTGCAAGCTGCCTCTATATGCAGTAAGCTTTGTCTTCAGTAGAATGTGCAAGTTGACTCTCACTCATTCCATTTTGAGTTGAAGCTAACTATATATTCATCACTACTTCCAACTTGTTTTCGTTATCATCTTTCTCACCACTTACACAAAAGGAAGTCATGGCTCTGCTTACACCTCAGCCAGCTGTGAGTGGATCCCAATTGAGCTGAATGACAGGCACTTCATCCAATGTGCCTCCCCCCGAGACACTGCAGATTTGTTGACACCAGTTAGTCCACTGCAACACTGCCAATGCAGCCACTGATTATCTGACCCGGGATACATATTTGTTGATGTCACATAAAACTGGAAGTGGCAGGAATGAGCAGCAACATGCAATCAGATTTGAGTAACTCCATTCCAAGGTAGACTGCAGTCAACGAACAATATAATGTACAGGTGGTGTACATAGTGAGGTTTGGGACCAAGTCATTGGTGCCCGTAATGGGACAAGTCCACAGTCGACCAAGGCATTTTTCCACCCTGTCTGCGAAAATGAATTGCATATTGCATGAAGTGGTGGGAATTTCACACACAAATTTCGTGATAAACCTCCCTGAGTGTGGACAAAACGGGCTTTGGAGGGTTTAGAGGAGGCTATGGAGTGGTATATAGTTGAGGTAATAGCTGAATCTCACTTTTAGAAGCAACTAATTTCTTGTAGGTTTTCAACATGTCAGGTAGTATGGCAAGGCAAGGAAGTCAGGTACAGCTAGAACAGTCTGACATGCACATTACCATGAATTTGGCAAAAATGGCCAAAGCAGGAGTTTCGCCCACTGCCAAAGAGGGAGCGGAATACCTGATTATGAATCCTCGTGTAGAAGTCCAAATCCAGTAGTAGCGGAGAGTAGTGATTCCTGCCGATGAAGAGTTGCAGGCTGTGATAGAAAGTCACCTGGCAATGGTTCATGAATATCAGACAGATGGCTGCATTCCTTGCCAAAATGGCATGACAAAGAATCCCCAGACATGGTGAAGGCGCAAAGGCATGTGTGCACCTCTACCAGAACCAGCGCCATCTCCGCCTGCAATGTCACCTGTGTCACCTGCTAACCATGATGTAGCTCAAAGGTCCGAAATTCGCTGCTTGCCACTAGAATATGGGTAAATACCAACTCCCTCCTTCCAATACTTGATTGTTCAAACTTGATGTATATGCCAAGGATATCAGGTGCGATGATAATTTGATTCCAGATTTGCTGACTGGTAAAGGAATATCTAGTGGTTACTACACTATCAGCTGCATGGTAATACAGCTGACATCCATTTTGCAGATGACAACAGCCAATTGAGCAAACCTGACAATGAAGATGAGCATTAATTGAATGGAACAGGATTCTTGAGTATTGTCATTATCTCCAATTAGCGGACACTATAACATATATTTGACAGGATATATTTGTATGCATTATTAAAAAACAATATAGTGAAAAAGGAAAACATACATGAAGACAATGGAACGGCTGTGAAAGCACCATGACTGAGAGGCTATGCTGAATTGAATTGTTCCATAATGTGGACTCGCCAGTGCCAAAGTGAGTGTCAATAGAGCGTCAACAATTTGTAGTGCTGTAAGCCGGCTAATTTAAAAGTGACCTAGTTGCGGCTATACATATTCTAAGCGTTGGCCGCCTTTATAGGCCAAAGTGAAAGTTACAAAATCCATGCCCCATCTTGTAACTGAGTATCAATGAATTGTCCACGATTTTTGTTCTTGTCAGGCAGGTCACTGATTTGAGATGAGGTCGTTTAAATTTGTATCGTAAATATTGGCCACCTGAATGGGCAACACACTGGTGACGACATCACTACAATTTCCTAACAATGAGTGTCAATAAAGCTTGAACTATTGTTCGTAATGTATCCTGGATTATCTATATAGCTTTTGATCAGTCATCAATAAGCCAGATATTGCCAGCCTTTATAGGCAGATTAGCAAAAGATGTTCCCATAACAGCCTCCCGGACAATCACAACTTTGTTTATTTCCAAAGCTGCAATTCAATGTTCATAAACATTTCAGCCAATAAACCCGGTCGAAGCTTTGTACATTGACAGTACTGGCCACATCATGCTTTGATTAACCACGATGGAGGCCCACATACTCTTGACGCTCAATTGGGATTCATTTTTGAGTTTAGGTAGGGAGCATGTCATTTTCTCTTTGCCATATAATGGCAGCCAATACTGTGATTATATATACCAACCACCAAATCACTCTCTAATTACATGACTTACAAGACCAAGAATTGTTGATGTTACAATGATACTTGTTTTTGAAGATACTAGCAATGATGTAGCTAGCAGTTTTGCCAATTAAGAGGACTAATATTTTCAGTATACACTAAAATGACCACGGCTCTGATCAATTATCTGACTTGCAGGTCCAAAAAGTGTTGAACCTCCATTGACTCTCAGTTTCAGTGTGGGGCCGGAAGTGTATCTTTCTTGTTTTTGATTATATACGTGGCCAATACATCCAATCAAGACAATGACATACCTAAGTCTATATTCTGCGATTAGCAGTAGGATATGTGAATGCAACAATGAATAGAAAAACCCGAAAACCAAAACTGCAGATTGGCACCAATCTGTCCAGCTGCACCAGGCAAAACCATTAGATTGATGGCAATGCATCCTGGTTTGGCCCGCCAAGAAGTAGCAGATAGAGTTTTTCAACTGTTCTGGAACCCATTCTAACTGTATTTGCCATCTGAACCTGGACCGCTGGCGAGTTACGCAGATCTACTGCTAATACTCTCACCCTTATTGTATCTGACATAATTCGATCTTGACAGTTATGACAATGCTGAAGCATCGAGTAGCTGAAAGTGAAAGATGGTGATTGAAACACAACCAATTGAAACGATTCATGCTTTGTGGTATGGCTGCTCCACGATGATTCAGAACTACAAAGATTCTGGAACCCATTATTGACTCAGAATGCTCTATCCTTGTGTAGATAATAATACTAAGACGACTGGGTCTAGAATGGTATCTGGATAGAAATTAATGAATAAACACCATCGGTGTTAGACTTCCAGGACTCTTATTTAACCATGTTGCAGGTCATTCTGCATCATTGTATGTATATTGTTGAAGGTTTTACTTATCTTGAAAGTTGATATACATCTAGTTCAGTTCCTGTAAATATCATTTCAAATTACTTTTCAGAATCTTAAAGTCAAAAACTGGACAAAGATAAGCTGTAAACCAAGATTTTAGTTAGCCAATATGGGGATGTGATAAAGAAAGGTAATGTATATGTGGTAAAGAGGACTGATTCTGAGTTTCCTTTCAAATATCCACTATAAAGTGATAAACTGCAGTTCACATACAATTGTGGAATATCTAAGCTTATTTTTCTAACAATGGTCACTGCTACATTCGATATACTTAACAATGGTCTGATTTGTTCAAAATTACATACATCCACTCTAATGAACATAGCAGGTTAAATTTACTCTCCATGTTACAGTATGGATCTCTGTGCAACCCTGCCCGAAAGTCTCCAAGATGTTTTCTGTTTAGCTGTGATTCTTTCCCAGAACTCTGTTTAAAATTATTAGACTGTAATACACCAACTCCCTCCCTCAAAGACAGTCAATTTGGAACCTATAGTAATTGGAGTCATTTACAGGCTGGGTATAGTTTCTCTTGTTCACCACAACTATTTTCAAATGTTTATATGTTCTGCTACCTTTCTCCATTCAATATTACACCAAATTCAAAATCTAGCACTAGTGCATCTGATGGATTTCCAAGGCAGGTGAAACTATGGCAAGGTTATAAATTTCCCCAAAGTGGTTTTAGTAAATCTGATATGTTCCCCCCTCAACAGTTCCCAGAACAAGACCTGTTAACTCTATCTGCACCTCAACTACCCCCAAACCAGCTGGGAAACAATCAAGTCATTTAGGTGACATTTTCAAGCTTTATCCAATGAAGATCTCCTTTCAATATACAGGTCTGATTCCCAATCAGAATCTCAATAACATTCCTCCAGGCAGCAGCAGAATGGGACAATATGATAGTTCAGGTCTTGAAAACATCGTGGCATTACTTGGGCTCTCCAACTATGCACACAATGTGGGCAATAAGAGAAATCATTTCTAAGACTTCACTTTGGGCAATGGTAAAGTTCCAAATAGCCAAACTGAGGCTGAATATCCATAAATACTCACATACAAGAAAGGATGGGGAGATATAGTTTAACTTGTAGATAATGTGATATAACAGAGAAGTAGATAAGATTAATGCTAGCAATGATGGTGAAATAATGAGTCATCCATTAAATGTTGTGATTACTAAGCCCATGGACACATACTGTGCAATTAGCAAGAAACTTGTTTTTGACTGTTGTTAGATCATCTTCCACTTCTGACCTAGACCCCATGGGCTGTCACATTTATGTATATAACATGGGAAATAAGTCATTTGAATGAAACACAGGCATAGACATCCATACAACATAATAAGTCTGATCACCAAGCAGTGCCATATTACGAGCCTTATCATTGAGTGAGTTGACAGTGAAACTACACCACCTGTTGCAGATGGTAGTATGGTGTGCCAGTGACATTGGTATCATGCTGGGATCCATCAGATGTGGGAATGAACGAGGACAATCCTACTCTACCTACTACGATCCGATTCCTACTTGTCAAGTTACTATCAAGGCTTCCTCCAATGCTCTCGGTAATCTCAAAAACCAATATCTAGCATCATTGAAATTACTGACAGCTGTTCAGCAGCTACAAGGAGGCCAGATTGCAAGTGACTGTAGAATACAGTACTATCGGTGGGAGGGTTGGTCAGAGTCGAAGATCAAATTGACTGCCACTTCCCCAGAGATATCGAAAATCACAGTTGGTGGTTAACCTGATGACAGGCTGATGTTAGGTGGCGTAATGTGGTTAGGAAACGAATGATGGGAGACATTGTATTTCTGGATTATATGGAGAAGGTCTAATTTGTAAGTATTCTGATTAATGACTAACCAAACTGTGTATGGTTCTTTCCATTTTATATCTGACTACTTGGACTGTCATGTCATCTGGAAGTGTCATGCTCAATCCCAGGAGATATCATCCTGTTTAAAAGCAACTTCTTCGATGCCAGTGTGTATCTCTGCAGCACTTGATTGCAATTTGCTACAATGGGTTTGGAAACCCATCATGTCTTTATCACCCTTGCTTTGCAGAATGCTGTGTGCAGTACCAAGGCAGTTCAGCGCTTCAATATACAGGCCTTGCTTATACCATCAGACATCACTGAACAAAATAGATGTGAATTCCAATTGTTCTCCATTGCCTTGTATAATGTATAATAGTTACCATATTGTCTTTGTTCTCTATATTTCATTTTTGCACAATGCATCAATGCCACCGCCTGTCCTGATGATGGCTGAATAGTCCCATTGGCTCGATTTCCCACAATATAGACCTTCAGGTCCTTAACTCAAACTACCAAAATCTATATATCCACCAATAATGACAATTGTAGTTGGGCTCCAAACAATATGCATTGCAAATTGACCAATGCTGCAGGAGTGTCTCCACCAGGGCTATTCTGAAAACCTCCATGAAATCACTGTATATGACTGAGATACATTCTGGATCTGCTATATGCTGTATATGTGTCATTGTACCAGGTGTATTTGCACACTTCAGTTCTCATTACACACTAGATAAGCTGAGGTGGAGGCATATTCTACACTCTGCATTTAAAACTGTTCACCCATGGAAGTGCTGGGCCTTACCAGCCAGTACTCTCTTTGTGTTATGACAAGCCAGTAGATGTTATTCCAGTGTCTCATTATTGGTAAACTCATCTGCTGCAGGTACCACCCTGGCTCACTGCTTGCCTGACCTCTAACTTGGAACAATTACCCTCACCATTAGTAATTACTTCATTGATTGCTCCCAGAAGCCATGCAATACCTACCACTGCAAGGAAGTATGTCATGAGAATATTCTCACTGCCCAATAAATTATTATAGTTAGTGACACAAAATATTTGACCATCCTGGACACCACTACCTTCATTGTCATACCATCCATTCTGGTAATTTTTTGGGTCATTCCTTATGGTCTCCCCAGCCCTCCGCTACCACATTATCTCCCACGAACATCCACCGAGCTAAGAGCCTCCAGTAATACAATTTGACATTATGTTTTCATAACTGCAACCAAGATAATCCCAAATTGAAGTAGTCAGCCCATATGGGCACAACATGCACCCTCTATTGTAGTACCTGCTATTAGCACTTAATATAAGAAACAGTGCATGGCATTGGTTGAACTCGGGTTCGGCTGAGCAACTGTCAGACTGCTAAGGCCAACTAATGGAGTGCATGGTAGCTCATTGGCACCGACGGGCTGGTTTCACCATCTTGGTGTCATCATGCTGCTCATAACGGGGAGATTAATATATAGTAGCACCAGGTGCATGTCCCAACATTTATTTTAAAGAAACCGCAAGGATTATCTGTGATGTATTCAGTCTGAAAGCACCATGTCAGTACTAACATGCCAGTGAAATACTTAAGCTGTTCAACATTATCCATGACCTCAAAACAATTCAATGCAGTCGCTTGCTTTCTGTCACAGCCCTCGGAACCTACTTTAGGAAGCACTGGATGCAAAACTTTACTAAGTCAAACATATCCCATCGTTCCAGATGCCAAGGCAAGCCACAATGCGTCATTGCGGCTGATTTTTGACAGAATTCGGCCATTTGACATAATGTCCTCGATGGCTGTGTCTGGGTAGATTCAGATAGAGCTGCTGTGGTGCAGTACTTCCACATGAGAAATCTATGTGGAAACAGAGTGTTATTCAGGGATTCCGATTATACGCAGTCAACAATAGAACATAATCCATTAACATGTCTGTTGAAATTCACAGTGTATATAGCAAAGCATCTGATTGTGGTCTGCTAACTAACTAACTTTGTTTAACAGATCCTAATTGGCCAGATTTCGGTGCAGGGAGTAGCTTAGCTCAGAGATGGGTGGCTCGCAGCTGTGCTTTTGCCATTGGACAATGTATTGGTCGGCTTTTGCAGCTGCTGTTGCTGCAGCTGCTGTTGCGTATTGCTTTTGACCTGTGTAAAGTTGAAAGCTATGGACATATTGAAAACATTGTCCAAGGTTTTGAATGTACCACAGACTTGGGTCCTTGGGTAAATATTCTTCTAGAAAACATTGTAGAGGCTAGCAAAAGCATTATTATACATGACCTCTTTGTGTTGCCGATGATTCCCCCTAGCTTCTGTCTACTAAGCCTTTTAATGATTCACATAGGCTCTGACTAATTCTAGTAGATGTTGTATATATACCAGCAATACGGTGATCACTGCCATTTAATATTAATCCTGATCCCAATTAACTATAGCCAACTGTTTTGAAAACTAGTGGAGGTCCTGTTGGCATGAGTAGGGTTCTGCTGATATGTTGCAGGCCCTGTTGAATGGTCTGTCACCTCTGTCAGTCTATTTGTTGGATGTTGTGTTGGGCTACAGGGGTTCAGAATAGAGATTACATATTTGCAATCATGGGGTCTACAACATAGAGGGAGATGGCTTTGGGAGTTTGAATTCTGAGTGTAATGCTTCAAAATGTCAGTCTAGTGCAGTCATACCACTGCAGTACCATACTTGATCAACTGTCATGTAGATATATGTCTTCTGCCTTGTTGCCTTTTGTTTGGCTTGTTTGGCATATTTGGAATCTCATTAAAACTGTTTGGCAGCCCTTGATGCATGCTTGGCTGTCCTTTATCTCCTGTTTATGTTTACATTCAACTTGCAACTGTGCTTTATGCTCATGCAGCAATTCCAGTATCCATCGAATTTAGAGTCACCCATATCAAGGCAATGCTGCTCAGTAATTTGGAAGCACTAATTACTAATGTCATCATCTCTGGGGCTGTTGTTGTCACCTGGACATCCAAGGTCATTGTTACAATACCTGTGTTTTTCACTCTCTTACTTGTATAAGTTCCTCCGAGTAGTATGTTTGCCTAGTAAGCTTCATGCCCCGCAGAGTATCGATACTGTCATGTTTGTCTGTGAAATCCACTTGAAATCTAGTTGTTATCTTTAAAGCTATGTTTGTCATAAAATGCATTGTTGTTCTGCCAATGTATCATAAGAAGTCAATTACAAGATTCCTGAAGTCAACCATATTGAATTGCTCAGGTGTCGTTAAAGCGCAAGTGTGTATATCCGAGATTGGCCATTTCCAAGAATGTATCAGAGCGTATAGCTTGAGATTTAGATATTTTTATTTATTGAATTATTCAATAGGTGAGATAATTAGTGGTGATCTCAGTGAGATTTCAAGTTGTCTAGATACAGTTGTTGTTACCTGGCCCTGGATGTGCCTTTTACCTTTGGCAGGATATTAAATCATGACTGAAGCTACTGCCTGAAGCGAACTACACCCTGGTTGAGAATGTATGTCTGCGGAATGGATTAGCACAAGTTTTGATCCATCTACAGCAGGAAGAAATTATATATCCTTCAGTGGTTGAAAGATATTCTTCTGTACAGTATACTGAGACAGAGTATTTTTCTACAACTGTTGCAAGATGGACCTCTGATTGAAAACTACTGTGGCAGATTTGTTGCCACAATGCATAAACTGGCTACTGTTCAAAACTTTGAAAATGAAGAACAAATTTAGCAAACGTATATGAGGATGAGATTTTAGAAATATGCAACAGAAATTGAGAAGATGAACAACAATATAGAGTAAGGCACATAGCGACTGGCAACCAAGGTGGGAGGCTACCAAGAAACAAAGCCAGGCGATAAACTTCTGTTGTTGGCAAACACAATTTTCATTTTGTAATTAGTTTGATATGGAACAATAATAATGACCACATATCGCACACAATCCTCCAAACATAATTCAGAAAAGCTACACTCTGGCAGAAGCTAATCAGTATGATCAATGGGACTGGGGACGAATAATAGCTCTATTGTCTAAAGATGATTAACCTGTTCACAATAAATAAGAATTCATTGCATGAAATCTATATGTAAATATCTGCATATAGGTAAATAGTGAATACAGTAATATATAGCCAGATTTCATACAACTGTTGCCTTTCAACTTGATTGCACTGCAAACTGAGACGACAGTGGAATGAATATAGGGGACAGCTTAGGACAGTTGCATGGAATCAGAGTGTGAGGGGTTTAACATGTCTAGCCCCATTCACCTCCAGTTGATTTGGGAGGACTATATTTCTCCCGCTGATAATCATTGTACATCCACTTGGGAGGGTGCGGAAGAAAATGAGACATTGTAAGATGAGAAGGATTATAGGCATGACGATAGGTGTAGATTAAATGTAGGTTCTGATTCAAAGAACCGAATTGATAGAACTCCACAGGTATTAATTTATCTCAGTATATGTCTGTGTTATATATAATATTACAATGAATGTTTGAAGAGCTCGTAATGAAGCACATCTATCCAACAAACATCAGAACAACTGACAGAGACTATTTAGAGCGAACAGAAAATTGACCAATTTGGGATGGCAGTTCAGAAGCAACTGAATGGCATTGTGCTCTACAATCTCGATAATTTCACACCAAGAGTAAGTACACTTTCCAATATGATCAATAATGACTTCCAATACACGTATCTAGATATCTTGCTGATGCTGATGAAGACTCACCTGATTCGGCAAATCACACTGGGCAGAGCGCCTGGCCACATAAACTGCATTCCGGGTCTAACTGGATCCTCCATTCTAACACACCAGGTACAGACAATATGGCACATCGTGAGGGATTGAATGTTTGATTGAGTTATATCTGAAGTATCTGTAACTGACAGATGTTGTCATAACAAGACTGTGTGCACAGTGACCATGGATATGTGATCCAAAGTGGTCATTGCGATGTATATTTTGGATTTGCCACAATTGAACTGTTTCAAGAACAATTTTGAATAGTGGGTCACAATGAATCAGAATAACTTTTCCAGTGGTATTATTGTAGGATGGGATTAGTATATATTGAAGCGAATGAATTCCATTCCCAACCACAATTTTGTAATTCATATAAACTTCACCACCATCATATTATGTACTTACTGATGCTGTTGAAATTATTCCAGTAGTTTCAATACCAAGACAGGTAAAGACAGGTAGCAGTAACATCAACTAGAAAATGCTTAAGATAGATTTCAAAGTTGTGAACTTGTTGGATGCCGAAAAATGGATTCTCATCTATAAGCACCTGAATACCAATATTCACAATCCTGAAAACTAATCCGATATTAACCTTTTTTCATATGATACTGCAACATCCAGAGTACCACCATCATACAATATACACCACTTCCTCCGTTTATAGAATGTAGTAATTCTCAATCTATCTCTTTAGTAGTTGAATGCACATAGTCCCAACTGGCACAATCCAGTGAAAAGTTGTATCGCATTTCCGCCTCATTGCACAGAATGATGGGGATTCAATTCATTCTTGATTATGTTTAAGTATATGCTATGGCAGTTTTCAGGTATTCCTAGAGATCCAGCAAGTAATACTGCAATGGATACCATGGTACAGAGAAAATTCATTCTATGTTGAAATATATGAAACATGTCATCCTGACAGAAGATAAAGAAGCTGAGCAAGATACAGTGAACCAGACAATACAGACTCCAAAATGTGTATTTATCAGTAGGTAGTCTGATTCATACCAAGCACAGTGGAAACCAGTAATTCGAATTTGAACTGAGAAGCCACACCACCTTTGTCCTTGGTGGACGGAGTATGCAGAAGCCCAATTGTGGACCATATTGAAATTGTCCTCTTCACATAACCATGCAGTGGTATAGAGTATATGTTGAGGCCAACTGGTATATTTCTCATTAGTTTTGAGAGATAATAATCATTCCAATACCTGTGCAGACAATGGTTTTCAGAGTGGCCACAAGATACATGGATCGATTATCCAATTATCAGATGACTAACAAAGTTATTTTTGCTAATACTTGTCAATGTACCAGTAGAATACCTTCTGTCCTGCAAATTCAATGTACCAAGTGAGATTCATCTTTCACAATTGAAAGAGACAACAATGCCAGACTCTTTACACGATTCGGATAATCTGCGGTCCCCTGTCAGTGTCTTGTTGGCAACATTAGCCATTGACAGTTTGGCTAATATAGTGCTTTGCAGATTATAATACATGGTACCCATGTTTGCAAAAATGGGATATTACAATCACATAGACATATATTTCAAATTTCAAGTTTCACCAATTCTCTCTGTATTTGAAACTACATAAAACGTGGATATAATAGAGCTTAAATTTACAACTTCAAAACAAACAGTAAAAAACTTAGACATCATATGACTGGAATCTGGAATGCCAGGCAACTACATTGGTTGTCTATGTGATGCACATCAGTGACGCACAAACATCACAACTGAGTAGAAGTACTGGGGGCTATATTAACCAAGTCTGTAGTATCCACCAGCATTCTTGAGTGACTCCAATATGAGTCCAATCTGACATAATAAGTGAACTGATATCTACTACCTTAACCATTGATGTATCTCAGCTGTCTCACACGGATTATACAATTATGTATACAGTGAACAGCAATTACCTGCAGTTAGACCAAGACAATGAACAATAGGCATAAATCATCAATCTAGTAAAATCAAGGTATTCCTCTGTCAATATTTATTTCATTTCATCTTGCTAACTAATGCACATAATTAGAAAGTATTGGGTATAAAATACTGTAATGCATACATAGACTACATCATGTGCCATTTGATAGTTAATCTACTATTACTATAGCAATTTTTACTTCATAAATTAGAAGTGGTCAGACTGTGGTTCTCATTAGCATTCTTGAACATTATTGAGGAATCAGAGATAGAGTCACATAAGAAGCACTGAATTTTAAAATGGAATGCAAACTACATGTGAACAATTGAATTGGTGATGTTGCTGAAGTGTGAGTCAAATGGGGCAGGGTCAATTGAAAGAATTTTTGCTGACAATTATTGAGTAATTGAAAATCCCCTTGTTAATATTTCTGTTATTATCTAAATAGTTCAAATACACCCAGTCAGTAGCTTTAATGTAAAACTCCAGACTCTTGTCTTTCCATATTGTGCAGTCAAGGTGTATGTATCACTAATAATTAGGTAAAAGGTATGCAATGAATTTTTCAAAGCTACAATGTATATAGACAGGTAAGTTGAATCCTGCCAGACAATTGGAAACCTGATTACACAAACAGGTTCAATCAAGCACTATCAGATGTACTATAAAATCACACATTCTTCTTGAGTTATATTATGACTGTTCCAGAAATCCATATTCAAATCACAATTCAAAATACATGTAATCCAATTCAGATTCATTGCCAGTGTAGAGTCATACAATTTGACTCTGGTAGTATCTGTTATACTGACTCTTATAGAGTAACGTAGTTCCTGGCTTAGGATTAAAGTTCAGATACACACAAGATCCACTGTACAGTAAATAATGAATGTCATAAATGTTAATGAAGCCAACAATGACTTCCTTCAGTAACATTTGATCTGTCAGTGCCCACCAGATACACCTCGAAGTCACAAAGCAGCTACCATGGTATGTAGGCGAAGCTGGTAATGGAATTGAATATTTCATTTTGCTTCATTCCCTGTATATGTTAATGCACCCTTTACACTTTCACAATGCTGGTAGCATGTGCATGCACATCATTATCCATCAGATTCTATATATTTTGATGTAGCAAGCTAATGTAGCTTACTCGCGCTTAGTATTGCAATCTGTATTTGATTAGAATGTGAATGCCACCACACAATCACCTTCACTGCCAACGATAATATCACTTGTTTTTTGGAGAAAGATAGCTACACCAAACTGAATAATAAATATAAAGCTTTGGCCAATGATTAACCACACTCAGTATGATGATTGACAGAGAATTCTCCATGAGCCGTCACTTCCTGATTCTACTATTGCTGCTGCAATTCATAATCTGTCAATTAAGCTGGACCTTGTCATAGGTGAGTTCAAATGATGGTTTGTGTGAAGCAAATTGCCAGATATGAAGTATTGCATACTGACCCAAATATAGTATGTTCCCAAAGTGGATAAAGTTAACTACTATTTTGATGTGAATATAGCAGAATTCTAACTATACCAGATGTTTCAGCCACCAGATGGTATATAATAAATAGATTGTATTATCTGTAAGTTATGGAGAGAGCACAAGGACAGAGAATCTGAAAGTATGTTTCTGCGCAGCGACTCAGTAAGTGACTGGCAACATCCACTAACTGCTTATTCAGAAAACTTTGAGTCTTTAACTGCATCCAATATAACTTACCATTTGTGCACCAACTTTTGGTTTCCAAGATTGCATGAATATACAATTATCAAGAAAGCTCAAGTCAAGATACAGGAGCTTTAGTATATTCAAGTAACTGCCTTGCTAAGGCAATCCAGTAATGGCAGTTATTTCATAAATTTGTTCATACCAATTGAATATCTATAATACTGTATTTGCTATCACCTGAATATATTGAATACACTGACCACTATGAGATGAACACTGATGGCTTGTTACAATTATTTTACGTACTGATTTCAACCCTGATCATTATGTCATGTTAAGTACATAGGAGTGGGACTGATAGTAAATTTGTTATTCAACAATGTGCTGTTTGCATGGTACTATGCACAGAATCTGAATCTGAGTATATACTACTGATCCATTTACAACCTATCTTGACATTGACACCTAGTTGAATTAAATTGATCACCCCTGAATCATTGTTTTATCAGACTCTTCTTCCTCTTCTATCAATCTCTCTATTGTACACAGACAGTCTTGGTTCCATAAATTCATATCAGTGTTTGTATGATGGTATCCTGAGGACATGACCTGGATGCACAGGTCAAAGCGACGATGTACCAATCACAGTAGTTTATGGGGTGCTAATATAGATATAGAGTGGTATTACAATTGAATATCATTAAAACATTCTATTCTTTCCATACATTAATCATATATAGAGAATTGTAATTCCTCCATATTAATCAGATGCTCAGTTGTAATCCTTGTATCTCAGCCATCACCACTTTCATGGTTCCTACTCTATCCATGTTCTGCAGATTTGCACTGTGGCTACAATTCTATACCACACAAAAATCCCAAATACTCCAACTACATATACATGTACTACCACTCCAGAAGTCATATACAGAGGCAGTCAAACATATTCAGTTTCTTAGTACTCAATTTGGGTGACTCCAAAAGTTAGTTAATGGACAACAGAGGTAGTATTGCCAGTTCTTCATGTATCTGGTTGAAATGATGCTTTGGTAGCTTGTATCTACATTCAAACATTGCAATAAATGTGTACATGACTGGAGAATATGATTCACGATTAGGAATCCATCAAGTGCAGTACTCTGAATGCATGGCATGATCCAATAGAGGACAGAAATCAATCATCTTAACATCAACCGAAGTAATAATCTGAACCAAATATTTCCAAAATCGATCATTGTTTGAAATATCCTCAATCCAAATTCACTTCCTAGTTCGGAACCCATACGATTGATGTATAGCTGATACCATATTTCCCATTATTTACCTTCTCTCTACAATTTACTACTTTATGATAGCTTCACCAGTGTCAAACCTACAGCCTTGCAGATGAGAAATTGCAATATGCAGAAAGATCACAAAACACACTATTAGATAATACTTGAACTCTGGATGGGAACAAATATTTGTTATGATTCAAAAGTTAGACTTTCAATACTACCTTCATGTATTATTCCCAAGATATCACAGTTGTACATTATATTTCGTGACAATATCGCACGATACAGAACACAATTAGTACAAGAGTGGTGCTAACGAAAGTGAGGACTTGGGGGAGTACATCTGCACAATATCAATCATTTACTGCCAGCCTCCAGAACTGTCAAAGAGGAGGTGGGGTGGAAACTTAGAAGCTGCATTTTCAAGCGAGCATCACACCCTACAAGGGCATTCAGGCACTAATTCAAAGTCCCTGCGATTTGCAATAACTTGCTCAGAAAAATCATTGGACTGAATGTATTATGTATGGGATCAAGTCAGAGCTCTGGAGTGAACTTGGGAAAGACCTGGGTGTGACATGCAATTAACAGGGGACAGCCAAACATATTCTGAAAGAGCCCTGGGATCATATAAATATTGTTTTATAGGACAACAGAAATTGAAAGAGACTGTGGGGATGTATACAAGCAATGTGTTACCCTCCAGCACAAATATGATTCATGGATTATTGGTCATTATTACTTTTAAATCGTACAGATACAAGCTATCATGTTGATGAACATTCTATTTTTTCTATTGTTACATTAAGAAACTAAAAAAAACAGCCTGCAGTTTAAATATTAAACCAGGTACATCAAAGCAACCACATAACTAAGTAATCAAATCATATCAATCTAACATGGTGTCAATGTTGGCAACCCCTTCTCACACCTCATTAGGGCCAACAAAACCACCACTGTGAATTCATCTAAACTGCAAAGAAGTGAAAGGAGGTGTTGTATTTAGTCAAAATATGTACTTGGCGAGCGGGTGAAATTGAATTCCAATGTTGTATGGCTTCTCTGGTAATATCTGACAAAGGTGATATGAGATGGTAGCTAGCTGCAAATCGAAAGGAGAGTTTGAAAGGCTACATGATATATATCGATCAATAATGGGAGCGGCAGATGGGGAGTACCAGGTAGATTAGAGAGGTACACAGAAGGTGTTGGAGTAGAGCAGATCAAAACAGAAGAGCACCGATCAATACAGATGAGTGCAAACAGGCAGTGAGGAGGACCTGGCACAGGGATTGAAGAGGGTCACTCCCTGGTGTGGAGGAGTGCCAATTCTAGCAGAGGAGGGCCCATATGGTCACAGGAGAACAAATACAAGGGTTATGAAGCATTCAATACAATTCAGGAGTGCAAATACAGGTGAAGAAAGATTATTGGCAATCTTGGAGCGCCATTTCTAGTGGAAGAGCATGGCAAAGGAGAAGTGGGGGGGGCACAAATCATAGAATAATATATCCGACCACAGATTCTAGCCTAGCTGTGCTTCACAGGAAAGAGCAGCTTCCATCCCAGCCGCAGATCAACAACAGTGGAAGGTATGGTGTGTGGGATTACATAGCAGAGTTTCAAACTGGACAGAGAAAATTCAGATTGACCAGTCTCTGTATAGAAGAGCTGAATGAGTACGAATTCTTTGTAATATGAGAAAGAAGTGCATCAATTTAGACTGAGGTGGGCTGGCGGCGGTTGAGGAATATCTCTACAAGTGGAGTTGCACAGCAGGGGACGGTGGGGCAGGGAGGACATGTAGCAGCCCACGAACGGGCATTTGATCAGTGCGGTGGCTCCTGGAGATATATTTGTCTCTTGGGTTGTACAAAATATACTGTGCTCCTCAGCTTCTGAAAACATAATGTTGGCTGTCTTTGCAGAGGTAATTTCAGACAGTGTACAGTGAATAACTGAAGCTGCAAGTGCTAATGTCAGGGCAGCGGAGGAATAACAGAACTGGGAAGAAGTAAATTGGTCTCCAAAGCTATTAGCAGTGAAGTAGCATTGATGGCAATTCAATCCAGCTCTTCCATCGGGGTGAACCAGAATTTCAAATTATCCACGACTTTTGAGATATAAGCATTATCAAATAGGAGCTCCTTGACCAGTATACCAACCTCAGTCTGTATACAGTATCTGGTTACTATAGTAAACTATTCGGCAAGCCCCAGTTGTCACTGAACCGGGAATCATTCTAACCTTGCATTTGAACTATGTATATTATGTGGCATAGTCAATATTTGAAGTCAGATAGACATCAATTGGATAGAGTTCAAAATTTACAGCATCTTATAATTGCATATCTACTATGGAAGCTGGACCACCATGCAATTGACAAACAGATGATGTATCTACAAGAGCACCTACCAATGCCCACTGACAACCGTGAGCTGCAATTGCTTGTATCCAACTTACTTCAACCGTCAAGTTATTCCCATTGGATGATGTTGGCCAATGAGTCCTAATGAATACTATTGCCACCATAAACCGTTGTGCTATCCCAAAAGTAGCCTGTTGGGGACGTAAAGTATGCTGATCTCAACTGAACATGAGTTGTGGGACATTTTTGTCTCCACCAGAGTTTTGGCAGCAATCGCATCTGTGCAGGTGGTGAATAGTCAAGGTTGGATGATTTGATGAAATCAGTCGACCTTTTGCATTGAATGAATGGTAGTGGTATTACCTCAGCCACTTTCAGGAACTTGGAATTGGAGGGCATGCAATCATATTACCAGCAGTGCTCTAGTATTGTTGCAATGGAATCTTGCTAATTTGTAATGACTTGTCGTGTTACAGTTAACCTAAACATAGCACTTTCAGTTGTTGATCCACACTGTATTCTTTGATGGCAGATGATATGGTGGACTGTCCTGTGTGCTCACATTAATCATTACCAATCTCCTGATAGGTATTAATATCCTTCTCAGATAATGAAATTCGGGTCATTAGTCATCTGCAATCAGATGGGTAATGGCGGTTGTTTGGAAGGGAAATATTTGATCAGCAATGAACATTGGCAGCTTTCTTTACTGTAAGTGCTCATTCAAGGTGTATTTCTGGATGCTTCTGTACAGTGTGTTGCTAACTTGGCTGAGCATAGATTCCATTTGCTGAAATGAAAATAGACAGGTGGTGAATATCAGAGACAAATGTATCTGCATTAAATATAACATTCAGCGCAACAGAATAATGATCAAAATAATCAAAGAGTATATACAAGGTTGAGGAGAATTCAAATCCATTAGTGACTTGCAACTGCTCCAAACTGAAAACTTCTTCTAGTCAGGATTGGCTTGAGAATAGCAGTCTGATGTGATGTTATAGAATGTAATTATGAGGGCTGGAATAGCTGATTTCCTGTTGCCGAATCTTTGCACTTCTATTAACAACACTTCACATGGATGCAAGAATTGGAGGTTGGTGTAGGCCAATGCATATAGAATTGAACTGGATGAATCTAAATGTAACACACTAGTAGAGAACTTATGATGTCAACAAAGTTTGTAATATTAAAAAACCATGGTGCTAGCCAATTGACAGTACTGAGAACCAGAATGGGAACTGCTATCACTGCATATGACTCCACCACATGTAGTAATTATGCATGAGAGTTTCAGCATTTGAGGTGACCTAATGGTTCCGAATTGTTGCAGTATTGTAAATCTGCAGAACTGGCTAGTTTTGAAACTGTGTGATTAGTGGTTAGGTTGCAATGGGTAATAATGAGTTTGTCATTGATAGAGGAGAAATCTAAATCTCCATTTGGGGTATATCTACCAGACAGCCATGCTAAGTTTCACAATATGACATGTTCTAAGGATACTGCAACTATGTTAGCTGTCAATAAGGTAATATGGTAAGCATCATTTCCATTTTATACGTTTATCTACACCATGTCTGCAGGATATTCTTCACAACAATGTTACAGTTGAAGGAGGAGGGAGAGATATTGATTCACAAACAAGACATATATATATAAAGAACGAGTATTTGAAGGCACAATGATGTATCAGGAGCTATCCTACCCTTTCACGCACTTGTCCATACCAAAATTGGTAACATATGGCTTATAAATACTCACTCCCATTCAGATTATGAACTGAATTTGGATCACTTCACATGATGTTGAATCACTCAATAATTATAAGTCTCACTACTACCATATTGACTCAATGATAGTGTTGCCATTGGAGCTATTCAAAATAGCGGGTATGTAAAGTGAGATAACATCTCACAGGGGGTAGAGGAATGATTGCAAAGAAGTTCTGATAAATTGAGGTACACCGAAGGTTCAATGGTTATACGGATTTCAATTGCTGCCATTTCAGGCCCACCTTACTCTGACAGTTAATTGCACTTCTCAAAGCAGTCTTTTCTCAACTCAAGATTTCAGGATTCTCCCACCTTGAACTCTCTGTTCATCAAAATTGGTTCACACCATTTTTATTGAGATCTGGGTTTTGACAGCCCAAACATTCATTTAGTCGTAATGCAATCATCTCCACACCAAACCAATTGATAACTGTGGCTTCTCTGAGTATGTGTAGTTCATGTGGTGAGTGCAAGTTGCTGGTCATCTGCAGAGTTGCAAAGCAGAATGTGTCATTGCAAATACACACTCAAGCTGCAGATTATGGGATTGAATCCAAGCTTTCTGAAGGTATTTTCATTTTTGGTAGTGTATGTCCAGAAATACTATTTCATCAATATTGGGTTAAGTGATGTTGTTAATTGCCCAGGGTTGTGACATTATGGTTCAGAGTACAGTGACGTCATTTCTCCAATGGACAGTTAACATGGACCTTAACACTCAAGACATCTAACCATGGCCTGAAGCTAGTAACCAAGCATAGATCTTTATAACCGAAGACACCAGGCCAGATGAGTCACCCGCACCTAGAGGTGATTCATCTTGATAGATGACAACTGTATGTACAGCTTCCCATGATTGAAAGTTGAAGAAAACATGATAAGAATGAACCAAACAAAACTATACAATACATAGCTGAAATGAGCACACGTACTTGGGTGGTTTCTTGACCACTGTGCAATATGCCTGGGCTGGAATGATTCATGTGAGAAGGACCACCTCCTGTCGAAGTTGGATTCATCCATTTTCAAGAACATTATACTTGACAGAATTGCAGATATCAGGTGTGCCTGAACTTTCATCACATGCCAGAATGTATCCAGCAGTAAATGCTGTGGCTTAGATTTGGTTACCGTAGCCAGGTCCCATCATCCAACAAACTGGGGTGTACATCTAAGGTGTACCTGAACTCCTAGTATATCCCAGTTAAAGCAACAGCTTTGCCTTAAATGTGTGAGCAGTGTCAGATGTTCAGATACAGGTGCTCAGTATTCGCAAGACTCAGGTTGATTGTCCCATTGGAATTGGCCAATATATATTACTGTGTCTGTCATAGCAAGACTCAGCACATTTGCAAAACATTCTGCACTTGACCTCAGATTGGTAGAATTATGCATTCTGGTGCTTATGATTGCAAATATTGTACAAGGGCACTGGATTCTGATTTACCTGTCATTTTGAATTGCTGAAATATCTGAAATCCTGTTCTGAATCACTTGCAATATTATTCTGGCAGTCAATTGTCAAGAAATTGGACAAGCCTGGAACTTGGAATTGTTGCTTATCAATCGACTTTATCTTGTAATTGTCAGCAATAATATTCATACGTGGATATGAAATCTGATTTTAACTAACCCAACTTAAGAGACAACATTACCTAGTATAGAGAATCTATTTACGTTGCAATGAACGAGAGATATGATTACTTTATATGGTAGAATATGCCTTACAAATAACTTTTTTTGACTATTTGTATAAGTTCGGAATATTAGGTTAATTGAATTTTGCAATCAGCATATTATCATTTCACTGTAGTAATAATTATGGATAATGATTCGTTGGACAACGATGTCTCTCTATCCACTGTTGGCCCCAACTTCGGATTCTGACCAGATTCTAGATTCTGGTATACAGTTGGCATCACGATCTTTGATCAATTCATCAAGCAGGCCAACTATGACTGTTGAAACATTGCTGCATATTGGTGGGCAAGATATACATTCTGATGATAGCCACCTGGACTCATATTCAGTAACAATCTGTGTGAAACTCTGTTGTATCCTAGCTGGAACACCTTTCCAAATACCTTGTAGTGCATATTCAATACCCAGAACATCTGTGTTCTTACTGTATAATGTACTGCAGTATCATATGGGCCTGTCGTACCAACTTTGATTGTAGTTATGAATACAGAGAATGTTTTTGAATTGAGAAATTATAGCGTCATTTCTATGGATTTATCATGGCCCATTTCCATATACATCTGGCATATATCCACTTCATCCAGAGAATACTTGGTCAGCCACCACATCAAAATAGAAATATTGGTTGAATGAGGCCAATTGTGCAATGCCTATTATGGAGGAGGTGCACCTGGCAGTGCATATTGATGTCCCAACACTGTAAGAACAAGCATTGTACTTGATTCATGGTATTGTTCAAGTTATAGATGCTCCACAGATTCATTGCCTAACATTGCCCTGAATGACTCTATTACAACTTGGAAAATTGGAGAGCCCAGCAAAGTATGTGGAGTCCATTTGTTGTATTATCATCCTGCACCATTGTTGCAATCTTTGGTGTCTCCTATCCATCATGAACAACAAGCTAGCCACAACCCATGAACCCTGCAGGGTTCTGAAGCACATTGTATGGGATATAATTCCACGAGCATCATGATGTTGCTCACGCTGCATCTGTCCAGTTGGATGAGGAAAGGTGTGCATGCACCTATGGTATCTGAACGAGTCATGTTGAATTGCCTAGTTTCTGTTCTGACCACCTTCGGATAATCCAAGATTTTAAATCCTGTGTCAGCTGATGTGCCATATCTTGTTGAGCTTGTTAATATTCAGTCCAGATGGCATGCATCAAACACTTGACTGCAGAATATAGTTCCATTGTACGATGCAATTCCATCTCAGTCTGATCTTCTGGATCTTTGCACATATCCGAAGAATGTTCAATTGCCTGGGAAATTTGTTCAAAGAGTGAGTGGAATCCCAGTGTAGCTGTGACCTGATGTTTGAATTCAATTCTTGCTTCTATTACAATGTGCTAGCCTACACATGTTTTAGTCCTATACTGATGAGATTCATCAAAAATCCCCCAACTCCAAAAACATTATGGAAGTTGGCTGTTGCTTGATAATTACACTCTGGATATTAAGGTATTATAGGCAACAAGGAGGGTATTTTATTGGCTTTCCAGTGTGTCAATGCTGGTGTTTAGATCGGCATTGGGGAGCTTTGCATTTTCAGCATCCAACAAGATCACCAGTTTGAAATTGGTCACATAGGTCATCACATTGATCGCACTCTTGATTATGTCTGCCCGTCTGGATAGCATAACCACATGTATCGGTACAAGTATAGAATTAAGAGCTGGATACCACGCTGTGCGAGTTGTCTGGATCTCTCCATGGTGATAGGCTATTGAATTTAGTCTCTGGTACTGATCGCACACTGATACAGCGTGAATAATACCACGATAATTGTTCCGTGGCATATGCACCTACACATTAAGGATCTTCCCCAACAACTTTGACTGGGCCCACCACACAACCATCTTGTCAGTTAGCAAATTTCATATCATAGCCACTGCAACTAAGGTAAATGTCTTGCTGTACCCCATTTCTTCTGCTATCTATACTCCTTGCATATCTGAATTCCAAACCCATCTCCACACGATACACCATATTGTGCAAGCCTAGTGTCCCTGACCTTTGCATCCAGACAGGTGTGAAATTTGATATTTCTTGCCAGAAACTTGCTTAGTATTTTGTTTGTCATATTAGATTTGCATTGAATACCCTGACCACCTCATCTTGCAACTGATACCGAGGTTTGTGGGTGACTGTCTTGAGAACAGTAATCAGTTCTGCACCGGTATGCTCAGGATCAAGGATGATCTCACCATCCACCACTGCCTCATGAATATTCTGTACACAGTTTTCTATTTTTGATTAGTGCTGAATCATCTTTTTTCATTATTTCCAGGCATGCTGGTCAGATGGCCACATACTCTCGGCACTCCTGACATTCATCCGATTGTTTTGTATTTCACAGATACGACAAGGTTGGAATGAGGGATATATGTGTGTAATACAATCAATTCTATTCATACATTCAAAACTTACTTCCATCCATACACTATTCTCCCACCCACCATTCTTGTCTCCCTCCACTTCTCCACCCTCTGAAGAACTACCCAAAGTCTAGGTATAAAAATGATCATTGGGGAATATCTAGCCCTAAGATCGCTCGCAGGGATATATTTGGCCGGTCCAATCATGTGCTCTACTATGGCCTTTTCTGTATTGCTCCATATATGTACAAGAATTACTTTCTAATTGTTTCTCTGTTTCAACTTGAAAGCATTTGAAAGGCAACAGTGGCACAAAATTTGCCCATATCTGTGGTAATTCATCATTTGCAAGCATGTATATCATCGCTGATACTATTTTCCCAATTTTTCCCCATCAAGGGTACTCTCGAATATTGATGTTGGAAAGTAAGGCTCCTCCAGGCCTCCAGTACCCTCTGTGGTACAAATCGCCTCCTCCCCACACCTCCCATCTGTTTATGAGGCTTGGAGATGCATGGAAGAGGAAAGGTTATTGTGGCCATTCAACACCCAGTAAATTACAACCAGAAAGATCAACTTGGGCAACCTTGTGAGATTTTATTTCGCTGAGATTCCAACTTGATCTCTCAAATCAGTGGCATGTAGCTGAGAGCCTCACCTTTAAAGTATCATTGAATTCTGATCATTTTTTGCACAATTCTTCAATATCAACTCTGTTCAATTCAGCCGAATGCATGTATTATCTTCACAATCTTTGAATAGTGGGAAGTTCCTCAATGATCACACATTATCTCTAATCACCATCTCCTAGGGTTGGGGACCATCTTGAACCTGTATCAATCTGTTCTGCACATGGATAGTGCACATAATTTTTTCCTGCAGAGACCCAGCCTCCCTTTCTTTCTTCCGCTTGTTGAAAGTACTGTAGTTACTTTGTCTCATTGAATTACCAAATTGGTTGAGCACGAACTCCATTGCCTTTGGGCCAATAGAGGCTTTGCTCTCTGCACTGCCCAGACCTGATGAATCATCGCACTCATCACCTGCATCATATTTATCGTTTGACAACTCAGGGGCAGTGTTCAGGTATATAATCTCTATGACATCAGTTCAAGCTGGATGTACCGCCAGCAGTAAAGCTGATGTTGCGAGGCTATCTGGGAGTCTTCCAGGTACACTGGAAGAAGAACCTGCTGAGGTAGAGCTCTAAGATGCTGACTATATGACTGTACTGTTTCCCAGCAGTTCTGGAGGCACACAATCTGCAACTGGAGATGACAGCATATGTCCTGGGAATAGTGGAGTGGGGCACATTGCAGACCCACCATACCTGTCTCCGTGAAGCTTGTATTCTTGCTATGCTGGTCTGTAGCTTGGAAATACTTCATTTGGACTGCTGCTTGGTTGCAAAATGGGTGTTATGATGAATTGAGACTGGTGGGGGAACTGAGGACCCCCTTGAATAGGCTACTTTGAACGATGATCACCATTCCCACCCCATGGATGAAATTGATCAGTATGTTTCACAGATTGTCTGTGTGCGCTTCTGGCAGTTTGAAATGTATTATCTGATGATCCTATGGTGTCGACAGGGTGTTGTTCCCCGGTACATTGCCACCAATGTTGAGTCAAATTTACGAAGTGCAGTCGCAGTCCATATGTCAACATACGCTGTGAACCATATACCTTGGTAACCAAGTAGACTTGAGAGATTTGATGTCGAATAGATTGGAGTATGGTTAAGTGTATTGCCAGTAGCAGTGTTCTTTGGTGGAGTGAAGGTCTCATGTATCCTCAATGTATTGTTTCAAACTGTGGTATTTCACTATACCTGTAATGTATGAAACCCAGTTGGGAAAAAGAAACTTTGATTACACTCATTCCACTTGGCTTTATTAAATATTCGAGTTCATATACTGGGATGTTGTATAGATGTTAAATATAGTTATTTAGTAAACCGTACTACAATTCTAACTATACATCTACTGCCGAAGTCTAATACAGGGAATTACTGTCTGGAAAGTAATGAAAAAATTTACTGGATGAATTGATTGGATTATATATAGCTTTGGAGAATTTCATCACTTCTGCGTCAATATATAGTCATTGAACGGCTTTCAAATGAACTTTTAGAGTTATAAAAACTATATTGGTGACAAAAGAATATTTAAAAGAAATGAGTAACAAATCCAGTTAATATTCAATTTGGAAAAAAATAAATTCAATTCTAGGATACTTTAAACAATCCTTGTCATTAATTGAACTTGTACTTTGTGGAAATACTACTTACTTTAACTATATATGTACCCATAACATGATAATCAACTGGAAATAGGTAACCATTGGTTTACACAAATTCAAAGACTATCTTAATTGTAACATTCTGTAGTTGATACATTGTATTATATTATAACAGTATATAGTAACCCATACTGAATTAAATTTGGTATAGCACATTTATATATTACTAGATATTTTATCGATTCTATAATAGTGATTCGATTATTGGTTATATATAGTTGAAGATTTGTACTATTATATTGTGTCAATAATAACTGTTCAAAATGATCCTTCTGCTTGGGTTTCATGTTTGCCAGTTGTGTAATATATTGTACTTATTACTGAATGGCAGATATTTTTGTGGATGACTAAATCATACCAAAAGTCATATATTATACTAAATTGTATTACATTTAGCAATTTGCCTCTCTCATCTGATTCACATTTACAGCTTCACCAATTTTAACTGACATTAATCTTCAATATATTGCACTTGATACCAGTCGAAGAGATTATTTCACAATAGAACAGATTATGAATATGTCTATATTGATGTAAATAGCAATCTGTTGTCCAGTGAATTTCATACTGAAAGTGTTTCTATAGTAAATTCGTAACAATTATTTATGAATGGACAATATTATATAAAATTACTTATTACCTACAGTACACTTATCAAATATTTCACTGTCCATACTTTTGCAATTGTTGATTTGGACTTACTTTTGCTAAATGTCAATGTACCACATATAAATTTATTTATACTAATTACTAAGTTAGTGTAATGCCAAAGCAAGATATCACCTTTTCAGAGCTGGAATACACTTACTTTATTTTGTTGACTGGCTATCAGTTGTGACTTTATGCTCTGGATCGTAAGGGTTTCTGGCCCATAAGGGCCGTCCGTGCAACCACCTCACCCTGAGGGGTAAACATATACCCTCTTTGATGTTTGACAAAGAGGGTTTTGGTCTTCTTCACCATGAACGCTGCACAATGCGTATTGGTATCCCCCCTTTCAGCCTCAACTCTCGGGCATGTTGCAGATGGAATTCTTTGTGTACAAAAATTTTTGGACTTCAGAGCATGTCTTTAGCACTAAGCTTGAAGGATATTTTGGGGTTTTATGGGCAGAGTTGTCCATCTGGGCTGCACAGTGACATTTTCGAGTTTTTGGGGAGCTAATCTTGAGACAGCCGTCCCAACAAAGACTGCCCTTTTTATGGACACCCCATTCCTGTACAGTCCTTAAATTTTGCCAAAATGCTCTCCAGATATACGAAAGTAAGTTTATAATGCTCCCAGCTCACCTCCACAAAGTTGTGGTTGCATCGCTAAACATTCGCAGGTGGGGAGTTGATTGCCAGGCCCAAACAGGCTGGGAATGCCAAAGTTACAATCCAAGGGATAGCAATTTTCTTATCTTTAATCAACTCTACAACAATGCTATCAATAGTGGAAATGGTATGTAGTACTATAGATTTATATGAGATAATTCTGAAAAATGTGAATGTAATTTATTTTGGTTACTTCAATTAGAATACATTTGGCTTATTGTGTATCTGAAATTTGCCTCATTAGCAGCCTGTTATGATATCTATAAATATAACACAATATAAATTTGGGATCTACAAATTACAGCAGCACTTGAATTTTACAATATGTATCAAATTGATGTTGGCAATAGCAGATACATTTCTAAACTCATTTTAAAGACTATGTAGTATTGAAATCTATCAAGTACAAAGTAGGTTTAGGTTATCCAGAATCATTACCATAAGTGAAAGCCATTGAAATATATTATGATATAGACTGCAAACTGTGGCAATCATTGCAAAATAACCTGTTTAACGATAACTTGAATATGTCCAGCACTCCCAGAGTACTATTACCAACCATAGCAAATGGTATCTAATTCAGAGCGATTCTTCATTTGGTGTGCTATATATGTACTATCTGGTATCTGATTATGAATAATTGGTCTATGGTGGACAATGGACTATTAGGTATCAAGTGCTAGTGAGATTGTAATAGATGTTAATATGACAAGTACGAATCTGTTGAAAATGAACATTAGGACATATGCTGACATTACTGTACCCTCGATTTGTTTTAGTTATTACCACGGTACTTTGATATATTTGTAATATTACTACCATGCCCCTGTACATTACCGGTATATTGCAGTGTGTTACAGAATGTTTTGTTACATTTGCATATACTTTTTCAGTTTCCATGTTGTATGACATCTTGTGTGTACAAATATCAACATACAGAGATGATTTTGAATGCTGATTCTGATACTGACAAGTTTGTGTTCACATACGATCATGTCAATACACAGCGTGGTGCTATCTCAAAGCAATCATATTATTGTTCATGTTTTGTAGTACTTTGTTAGTATAGAATCTTGTAAGGCATAATATCTACCCAAAGCTCTACTTTGCCACCACTCCTGCCAGTAACTCTCATTATTCCAGCAAAGTGATCCCAAACTAGCAACTCTAACATCATTACAGGTTACTGTGCAAATAGAAGAATATGTTGGAGTATAGTGAGTGGCCACTAGAGATATGTTCATCAACTACTGGCAATCTACATGTATCAAAGATCACTTTGATTGAATTGTATATCTGCAGTATGTTACAGTTCCAAAATAATCAATTATTTTCTCCTGATCTTAAGACTGCAAGATCTCTGGGTATATATCACCACTCTAGTATGACAAGTGTGGTTCTGATCTGGTCAACAAATTACACTCTGAGTAATGTGGCTCTGACAAGCATAGCTCTGACATAGTCTCTAATAATTTCAACTATGAAAGAATACATTGACAAAGTCTGTTACAATTCTGGCACTAATATAAGCAGCTCTAACCAGTTTGGCTCTGACATGGTATCTGAGAATTCTGGATATCAAAGTACTATCTGATATAGTTACCCACAATTTCAACGCTGATACATACAGCACTAACCAATATCACTCTGACATGAATTCAGATAATCCTGGGAATGGAAGTAAACTCTGATATCGTTGATGATAATTCCAGCTTTGATAAATGATGCTCTAACAAGTATGTTTCTGACATGTTATCTTATATTCCTGGCTCAGGTAAACACAGCTCTGGTAGACAGAGCTCTGGTTGGCACAGCTCAGGTAGACACAGCTTGGGTATACATGGCTCTGGCAAACCCTGCTCTGACAAATATACTGTGAAATGATCTGGCAATCCTGGTGATGATATATGTGACTGACAAGTGTGGCTCCAACATGGAATCTGGCTCTGATATGGCTCTCGGAAAGTGCAAAAGGCAGCACAGATGATTGCCAACTATGATACCAGGTATTGTGGTTGAGATCAACATATCAGTGTTATCTAGTATATCATATTATAGAAGTCCAAACATGTATACCAGACAAGTTGGAATTGGACATCATCACTATTGGAAATGAGTAGTACAGGAGTAAGAACTGAAGCATCATCTACAATATGTTGAACAGCTGTTCCACCTCATGATACATTATCAATGCATGGGCTTGATTTGATAGTGTAGATGAGAGATACTCCAAATCTGTTACTGGTAATTGCTTATAATGTACTGTCTGCCACATGACACTCCCATTAAGATTAGCTTCCCATGTATTAATTCTTTTGCAATTAGCAAGACAGTAGAGCACTTTGGCAGGGAAATATCCAGGATGAGGTACCCAACAATGGATTCGTGGTACTTGATCTCCTTGTATCAAAGTATTGCTGAATTGATAACCTTTTCCACACCCCTATTCCATATACCTTATCATACAAAGTACAGCTCCATCTGGAATATAGTGCCTCTGAACAGTGACTGTGACACCATACAGTTATTGTATTAGTTGATGGAGGATCTGGAATTCACTGGATCGAGAGTTTCTTCAGTTAACAGGGGTGCTCATATCTGTGAGCAATAATTCAACACTGGATGTTGGAGCATCAATACACTCTGATATGCTAATACCCACTGGAAATGTCTGAGTTGCAACAGTGCTTTATTTACTCAGCTTTCTATTGATGAGAGATATCAATCATGGTCACAATTCATTGGACTCCAGCTGAGCCGCTCAAAGAAGTGCTCTGAAAATATCAGCCCTTGGTGAAAAGTGATTTGGTCTGATGATACGCAGTAGACAAGTGACACTGGACGAGATAAGAAGTGGGTGTACTTCATATCGTAACATCTGGTGAATATAGTCCACCTTGCAGGAAGTATAGTTGACATTCTTGAAGATATTATAAGCAGCATCAGATATTTCGGTGCAACAATAAACAGCAATGCCAATTTGTGTAATACATTCAATCAAGTGGAGAAGGAAACAAATTTTACATATCTTGCATCTGTTGTGGCTCATGAAGTATGTTAAAAGGTTGTGGATGTTACTGCTTATCCATTGAAGTGCATTCTATTGGTATTTGGGTTTAGCTTTACTGTGGTACTGTGCACTGGCAGGCAGTCTATGGTGGGTAACCGATTTGAATTGCATAAAATGGTCGGAATCTCATTTATACACAGTGGCATGTTTTTGAAGGGAGATGGTCAACATGTTCTTGTACTTGGCACCAGTCCATTGTGTTACATAGTGACATTTGTCTCCAACCTGGTTGAATGGTAGCATGTGACCCAGGCCGGGTAATGCCAATTCTATATAGTAGGCTTGCCATGAGCGTTATATCACTACCCATAATGTTATGTATACATCAATACGTACTATAACTCGCATCCACATTTGCAATTGGATCCCAAAATTCAGCATACATATGGCTATGCGGCTGAATACTGGTGTACCGGCCATTACAGTATTATCGCTTGTACAGTACATCGGTATATTTGACTCTTGCCATTTTGAGAGTATATGCTTTTCATGACTTGCAACTTCACTGAACAATTGACATCACCCTCCAATCGCAATTAGAAGCATGATTAGTGTACAGCCTGGATGTTGATCTTTTCATCATTCAATTAAGCAACTTCATGAAAGCCAAGACAAGTTCAGAGACCAATCAGCCCCAAGATGTACCATAAGTGGCGATGACGATAATTATCATATGTACGGCACACACTATTCACCTCAGCCAATGAGAGAAATCAAATACGATATACATATGTCAGTTCAAAAACCATTGCTCCAAGTCAATTGAGCATCATTATCAGTCGTAGAACCTACAATCCATGGCGCGATCTTAGCCCTCAATTGGCAATACTCAGAAGGAAGCAGCAGTCGAGAGAGGACTTCAGAGTCACTACAGGTACGACAATATTTGCTTCAATTGAACAATGTGCATCAACATCAACTACAGTAGATACGTTCAACTCTAGCAACCCCAATGAGACTTACCTGTGCAGGCATTTGATTGCCACATTCACCTGCGGAGGAGGCTTAACCTACAAAAGCAGCACTCTAACTGTGCCCAATGTCTGCACAAGCCAAGTGCACTTACAGATATCTACTCCATGATGGAAGCACATCCACGCATGGAATAATACAGCAGTGGAGAATCATTGAACAGCAACAGTGCACATATGGTCAAGCTATATACAAATCTGCCGACCTCCTATAGTGACTATGATGACTTCTCAGAGTAGACATTGTACGGATAATTGAACTCCACCTACCTACGGTATGTCACACCATTCATGAAGTCAGTGTTCAAGACGTACATGGAGAGAGGTTGTGTATTCGAGCTCTGATTGATTGTGGTGCTAACAGCCTCTGTTCAGGGCACAGACCGCTCCCTGGACTTGGACAGCCGTCAGAACCGGCATACTTCACCGCTTTCTGTCTTATGAGCCGGATATGAAGTTAACATATGATAGTAAGAAAACGACAATCTCAAGATAGTTTATTTGGTCTGGTGGTACAGTATTGAGTCTACTTGGAGTATGACAGCTCCTTTAGTCCCAATGACAATATCGTGTCTGTATGTTCAATATCAGGAACCGGTTGACAAGCTGGATGTTCTTGTTGTGCCTATAATGGCTCATAAGCTTAACCTTGGCCTCCCTTAGTTCCAAACAAGGAATCCAGAAATCGACTTGCCTCACGGCCAAATGTTAAATTTGTGGACAATTGTTGGGAATCCCAGAAATAAGCTAACTATGAGTTCGATACCCCAGGGAGATGGAAGTGCAGAAGACGGTGCTGGCAAACCATGCTCAGCTGTATGTCTTCCATTCCTCGGGGCCACCACATATGATGACGTACCTGCTAGAGAGGTTTTCACAGCCCTTGCAATATGAATTGGCAAGGGCACCAGTCTGCTGGGAGCACCAACAATGTTGAAAGGTACTACCTTGGAAGAACGAGGTGGGACAAGCCCCAATCGTTGCTGACTGGGCGTGCAGTGAGCTATGGTGGTAGTAGCAGCAGATGGGGGTCCACAGGGTTACCTGGAATGACTGCTACCAGCACACTGAAACACAAAGGGGGTACTTGGACGAGAGGGCACTCTTAGATAATTTACAATCAAGCTTCTGTAAGTGTCACACTTTGGACAGGTTATGAGCCCAGCGCCCGCTACTATATTTAAGTCTCCAATTTTAAACAGAATATCAAAACCCCTAACCAACTCACAACCATCCCTGCTCATCAGCCACAACACTATCACCATCTATCACTCTCTATGTTGACCTCTTTCAGCCTCCTCAACTTTCAACATGTCAAACAAATCATGAAAGACCGATGACAGCAATGTGCCCAAGCTGACTGAGGAGTTCTACGGTGCATGGAAGCCGAAGATTTGCCAAGTATTCATCTCCAATAAAGCCTACATCATTCTCACGGGTGTCAAACTCCTCCCCTTTGGACACAGCATAGTTCTATACCCTCTTCAAGATACCTGGCATGATACAGCCAATAAGGCAATAGCACTAATACACATTGGATGCTGTGATAAACTCCTTCCACTCATCGACGATATCAGCGATCCTGTAGAGATGTGGAAAGTGCTTAGGGACTGATTTGACAATACCTCAACAAATCTCAGTCAGACCAATGTCCTGTGGAAATTTACTACCTGTCGACCATCGCAAGACAGAATGGTCACCCAGTACTGTACCAAAGTAATCACCTTCCGCAAGAAGCTGATTTGCACCACCGACAATATCACAGATGATGCCAACAAGACTCAAATCTTCACTACGCAATCGAATTTATATGAACAGACTCTCCCAACCCTACAACAGCGCATCCCTGCCCCCACTGCCCAAAATTGAAAGGATGCGATCTATGATTAGGGGAAGCGAATGACCCTAACAACAGAAATTGGAGATATATCCACCTGAGTGGCTGTATACTGATAAGCGAGAAATCGTCACTGTGACCATGACCGTACTGGACTAGGTGGCCGACATGGAGCTGGAACATGAACCGGACTCCAGAAACACAAATGGATACACTGTAAAATGAACCATCATACCACAGAACCGTGTGGAATGAGACATCGCGCAAAACATGACACACAGAGCAGCGATACAAACACTACCAGGAACGACAAATGAACTTGCTATCGCTGCAGTCACTCAGATCACTTCAAGTCAGACTACATCCACTTTAAACATGCCCATCATCAACACAACATGGTCAATCAGGGCACGGCATCACTATCCACAGCTGGAGATCGTAATCTATTGTGACTGGCCAACAATATGAGCACACTCACCAGAGCCTCCGCTCCAGCTGCATGGGTCATCGATTCCGCAGCATCTCAGCAGATGTGCAATGACCGCACCAGATTCAACTCAATAAAGACACTTCATTAGCCAATAGTTATTGAGCTTGGAGATAATCACACAGTTACAGTAAGTCACCATGGACCTGTTAACATTTCACAAGAGTACAAAGTGAATGCTCTCTACACACCTACATTCCGGCTCACACATCTCTCCATCGATAAATTGGACACAGCCGGATACACATCCACATTTGGAGATGCTAAGTGCTCCATATCATCATCATCAATTGCCATTACAGGCAATCGGGGTCATGTTGGTTATATTATGTCTTCTGCAACTGCACTCATTTCTGTGTTGACGAAGTCCACTTCCAAGAGTAGGAGAGAAAGAGCATCAGCAAGCACACATATCACCGTACCATCAATTGCGCACTCCACATAGTCTAATACAACAAGCTCACTCCACACGGCCTCTCCAAGTGCAGCCGGCACCATCACCGTACCTCAATGTCCACATACCACCATAGTTGGAAAGACCACTCAGAAGCCTCTCACAAGGAACACTCAGACACCTCTCACATTCTCAGAATTACAACTGGGACATTGCCGTCAAGCCTACGTTGACCTTGCTACCCTTCGATCTCTAATCGATGGATATACACAAGATAACTTAATGTGCACTGCATGAATCCAGGCAAAGCAGAAGGAGAAAATCACCAAAGTCAAGACCAAGCGCACTACAAAGCCAATTTAACTTGTACATTCAGATATGTGTAGACCATTCTCCACACCCACCTGCGCCGGCTGTCGCTACTGTATCCTATTCATCCACAAGTACGCTTGCGACCCCTCTGTTTGAGTCCTTCCAGGTACAACGTCAACAACATGTACCTCATCCTACGAATCATTTGTGGCCTGAGATGACTCCTTGGGAGTTGAAGTGAAGCGAGTTCAGTGTGATATCAGGCGCAGAAAATATGACAACAAGACCTTCCGACCAGTTCTCGCTGCTCTTGGTACAACATATGAATCTTATCCTCCCCACTGTTACAATGAAAATGGGGTTGCCAAATGCATGATCCAGAGAATCACCAATATAGCACGATCCATGATGATTGACTCCCAGCCTCAACTTGGTTTTTGGACAAACTCTGTCAGTTCTGCAGTCTACCTCAACCAGGGAACTCCAAATGAAGGCTGAACAAAAAGAAATAACCACCATGGCTATAAAGCACCATATTCAACTCCTTGAAAGACGCTATATTCATTTAGTAAGTGCTCTCATGACATTGATCGCAATAAAATCTCGTACAAATGTCCACTCCACCACCTTCAGTGATTCGGCTGCTATGTCAGTCGACTTATCCCAGAACCGCAATGTGATAGAAATTGCAGCCCAAGATCAAAGCCATGTATGATGGTCAGTTACATAAACGATTAGACTGCACTGTGGAGGATATGGGAACCCGCATTCGAAGTAGTCAGATCACTGTGGAATGTCTTATTCAGTAAGTATAGCAATGCCTACGCTTCATTTCTACCCAGAGACCGAACTGACATCTTTGAGCTACCAGACGAGACCGACTTTATCGAATAAATTTACAGTCGACATGGACTTCTCCAAGCACAAAACATTGAATCAGGTGTAGATGGACTGCTCCAAGCACATGGCAATGAAACAGCTGGAGCTGGACTTCCCCCTGACCACACCGGCACCAGTCGAACAGGTGAAGGCCACGGAAGAGGTGATCAAGACGGTGCTGACAATAGTACAGATCGCACTCTGCCTGATGCTGACATCCATCAAAGTCTCCCTGCGATTACAGATGTGACCCTCTGTCCTCCTAACGAGGAGGTTGCACCTCTGGTGTCCCGAGAAACCGTCATCCACCATCAACATCTCTGCTTCAACAAGAACAAAGCCCACTGTATGGCTGCCATGACTAAGTACCCATGCCGTCCATAATGCATGACTCATACCACAAGAAGTCAGGTTAAGATCTCCGCAAATTCACTAATCATTCTGGCACAGGCTCTTCCATCAATGAGAACCAACAGCGATCTACAAACATACATGGAAGCAATGGACAGTCCACAACGTGAGCATCGGGACGAGCCATGGAAGAAGAGTCCACATCGATTCAGCTCAATAATACATTCACAACATTCAACTCCCGTGAAGCAAGTTAACTGCTAGTCAAGCCAGTTGGCTCCAAATGAGTCTACAAGAAGAAACACAATCCTGATAGCGCCATACAGTGCAAAGAACACCAATTGATTAAAGACTACAACCAAACGGATTTCGGTGACACTTTTGCCCCTGTTGGAACGCTCACCACTTTTCGGTATCTCATCTCTATGATCAGAGATGATGGCTGTAACATTGATCATTTGGAAGCGGTCTCTGCATTTCTGAATCCTGAGGTCTATTACAGTGAAATTTATATAACATTGCCTGAATGCTGACCAGAAGGCCTCATTCCACCTGCGATCATTGTTGAACTAACGAAAGCACTTGATGGCCTCCAGCAAGCACCACAACTTTGGCACCACTAGTGTTAGCAACAGGTCCGGGTAACCCGCCAGCGGTGGTGATTTGGACCACAAAAATGGGTTCGTTCGATTCCAGACCCGTCCAAAAACTCAAACCGCTGATTCATGGCGGGCTGAACCCGGACCTGTACCCTTCAACCTGCTGGTTTCGCTGGGTTTGGCTAGACCCATCGGTTCCAATCACCGGTTCTGCATTTTGGGTTTCATATTTATGGTCGCATTCAGATATGCTACTGACAATCCTAAGAAATTGACATTGGTATATTAAAGTTTATTATCGATGTATTGGCCGCCTTAGTGTTCAAAATGAACAGACAGACGGGCCAGACGACATCCTGAAAATGGGAGTCATCGGTGCATCAACGATTGTTGGTCGTGTATCCTGGGTAATCTTGTGGGCGACAGGTTACCCACTGTCATAATCATTGCATTGGCCGCCTTTATAGCAAAAAGAGAAAGTGAAACGCTCCCAACCCCACCTTGAAAATCAGCCTCAACGGAGCGTCAACGATAATTGGTCTTGCATCCTCGTTAATATGTGTGGCGCTTGATCACAAGCATCCATAAATAAAGAAATGGCAGCCTGTATAGGTGGATATGTACGGGATATTCACGCCACATCCACCGGGATAGTAACAACTTATTTCATTTACAGAGCTACTACTCAGTATTCTTGAACCTGTTAGCGTACAAAAGCAGTCGGAACGATGTATATAGTCAATAACGGCCACATCGCGCTGTGATTAACCATGATGGAAGGCCAACAATCATTGACGCACATATTCAAGATGGGGCAGGGAGCGGCTCTCTTTCTCTTTTGCCTATAATCGCAGCCAACAATTCATTTATGACTGTTTGCAACCTTTTGCACCCCATGTTACCCAATATACATGACCAACAATCGTTGACCCTCCATTAACGCTCATTTTCAAGATCGGGCAGGAATGGTATCGCAATCTGTTTTGCCTATAAAGGCGGCCAATGATTCTTTTCTTACTTCATGCAACCTATCAGCAGTTTGATTACCCAGGATGCATGACCAGTAATCGTTGATGCTCCATTGACGCTCATTTCCAAGATCGGGTAGGGATCATATCGCAATTAGTTTTGCCTATAAAGGTGGCCAATGATTCTTTTATGACTTGCTGCAACAAATCGGCGGTGTGATTAGCCAGGATGCATGACCAATAATCGTTGACCCTCTGTTGATGCTCATTTTCAAGAGGGCGGCAGGGAGGGTATCGCAATTGATTTTCTCTATAAAGATGGCCAATGATTCCTGTATGACTGCCTGCAACCTATCGGTGCTGTGATTACCCAGGATGAAAGACCAATAATTGATGACCCTCTGTTGATGCTCATTTTCAAGATGAGGTAGGGAGCTGGTTGCTAAGATTTTTGCCAATAAAGGCGGCCAATACTTCAATTATGTATAACCACAACCAAATCAATTTTTACTTACCAGACTTACGTGGCCAAAAATTGTGGATGCTCCATTGAAGTTCATGTTGCCATGGGTGCATTCACATTATGCAATCATTTGATTTCGCATAGACCATTATGTACATTGTTTTAGCAGCCTTTCAAGTGTGTTAATTTACTTTCTTCTTGATCACTACATTGTTCTTTAATAATACATATAAATATATAATAATAATCTCCAAAATCCCATGCCTTTCAATCAATCCTCATCATCACTTGCTGGTTCGCTCAATAGCCTGCTCTGGTCTTCAAAATGGACGTTAGTTGCGTTACCACACAGCAGATAGTTTCCTAACCAGTGGATATTCTTTCATCAGTCAGTATATCTGGATCAAAATCTGTATCGTGCTGGCTATCCTGGGCAGATTTATCATGACTGAACAATTCAGCACAGGGATCAAAAATATGTGAATATACATATCTGGCCAGCAAATTGATGATTTCAGAACTTTGAGTCTGGAATTGTTACCAGTTGGGGCAGGTGGCGTTTCGGGCAGTGGTGGCGTTGGCTCTGGAGTCAGCTGTCTGCATTGGTCGGGTGGAGGTGCGCCTGTTCCTGTACATCCCCATCGTGTCTGAGAGTACTTTGCAGTGCCATTTCGGCAAGGAAGGCATCCAGGCGTGTGGTTTTAACAAATCATAGCCGGGTGTCTTTCTATCGCAGCCTTCACCAGTTCATGCTAAGGAAACTAAACACCCCGCTTCTTCTCTTCACAAATCTCGGCGTGAGGTTTCTTGATCAGGAATTGTGTTTCATCTATTGCGTCCCGCGAAAACCCACCTTTGGCCATTTTCGCCATATTCAAGGCCAGGCACATGTCGGACTGTTCTAGCTGTACACGACCTCCTTTCCTTGCCATGGTAACCGACATGTTGAAAACTTGGAAGAAATTAGTTGCTGCTCGTAACAATGAGATTCGGTGATTACGTCAACGATATACTCTTCCGTAGCCTCCTCTTAGGTGATTGAAGCCTGTTTTGTCCACTCACTGGGATGCATGTCAAGAAATTTGTGCACGAAAATCCCAGAGCTGAAATCATCACGATGTTAAATTTCCTGAACTGTGTGGACAAATGCCATCATCCACAATAGAGGTCTACCGTTACGGGCAGCAATAAATTGTTCTCTGAGCTCTGTACATACACCCACTGTATGTTATACGGTCAATTGACGGCCGTTTACCTTGTTATGCATATAGTTACATACAACTGCATGCTGTTTCTTATTCGTGCTGCTTCTAGTCTTACAGACAATTTTTAAATGTGCATCCTGGGTCATATTTCTGGTACCAACATCGGCAGCGTCACAGTGGACTAACTCGTGTCTGCATTCTTGCTGTGTGCCAATGAGTGACGTATTTGATGTTGCGCCCGCCAATCGGCTTAATGTCAATCCGCTCTCCCCTGGCTGGAGTAGTTGTGTGTCCATGATTTGCTGGTGTGGAATTTGAGAAGATGATAATGACGAAAAGAAGTGGGAAGTCCTGAGGACTATATAGCTAGCTTCTTGTCAGAATGGAATAAGTAGCAGCCAGGATGTTCCTTATACTCAAGATGAATCCTGCTGCATATGGCCGCAAGTGACAGGGGTTTCCCACCACCCCGCAATGTGCAATATGTAGGTCTGATGGTGTGTGTGTGTGACCAGGGATACATTGTGGTGTACGACGGCCGAAATCGCATGATTGGAAGACATAAATTGTACATTGTACGAGGATAAGAACATCTGCTGGTGCTTGTCTCAAAGAATCCCCGGAATATTACATGAAACTGCCACTAGCAATCAAGTCATGCTGAACAGTTAGCCTAACTATTGCCATGTAATAGACAGTCAAAAGGTAGATTTTGCTTTGTTCTAAATGAGTAAACATACCAACCTTGACATATGTGACGCAGCTTGCCTCCATATTGTCCATATCTTGCAACATGCAACATCTTGCACAACAAAGTCAACGCAAACTACAATGGTCAAAGCTCTGAAACAGAACTTTTGCCACTTCCCGCAGGCAACTATGGTAAATCAACAAAACGGTCCACCCAACGACGTCATCATGCAAATGAAAGCAAGAGTGGCATGGAAGCAGAGAGAGTCCGAGCCCTTGGGGGATTGCGCAGCTTGCGATCCAAATGGAAGCTTGTGGTGGAGAAATGTCGAGAAACAAACTTCTTAAGCCATGAAGAGACAGAAAAATTGATCCAGGATCATGTTGAGAGAGAGACTGCTGGGGCAAGAAAGCGAGTTGAAGATGCAGAGGCAGCAGTTCAGCAAGAGCAGGATGATACAAGGAAAGCTGAAAATGCCAGATTGATGAACAGAGAGCCTGAAATGATCTTCCAGGAAATAATGGTTGCTATCCGAGACAGTCTGAGTATTCTTGCAAGTTCCGACAATGGGGAGGATTGTGAAGATGAGGATGATGAAGAAATAGAGCAAGACCAGCTGAGCGAAAATGACAAACCAGGCTGGGTGATGGGCACAATCAACAAACCAGTACAGCAGCGCATGGAGAGCTTTCGTCAGAAGCAGATGAAGCTTGACGAATTGACACAACCGGCACGAGAGGACGCAGCCGAATACTTCCGTGAAACAGATAAGAAGTACAGCACAACCAAATCGAGGGTTTGGGCAGTCGTTGAACCCCACACAGATGATTATGAAGCAGCACCTGCACCAACAACGATTGGAGAGCTTAAGAAGTATCTTGACATTGTCCGAGGAATATAATATATGCCTGAAGGGATTTCCAGACCAGGAAGTAGTCATAGTAGGCTAGGTTCTGGGAAGCAGCAGTCGCACACAAGTATATCTGATCTTGCGCCAGCGGCGACACCCGATTCATTACTCAGTCAGAATTCGAATCATGTTGAACTTGTAAGCTTTTACCCCTGCCTATAGCCTCCCCAGCTAATCACCATGTAGAATTCAGATTCGGATGAACACATGGTGACAGCTCCTGGGTCTGCGGAGGGATAGAGATGCAAATTGGTATTTTTGACGTCATCTCTCAGTGAAAAGGAATATGGGAACCAATTTTGCTACATGTCAGCTTTTACTTGCTTTCAGTGACCAGATTGTAAGACATGCTAATTCGTCTGTGCATGTGCAAGGGTCAAACCCACCATCCGAAAGTTCTAGAATCCAAATTAGGCTGTAAGACGGCCAAAACATTCGATTTCTGTTTGCAGATTCCTGTGAAATCAAAAAGCAATAGCTAAATCAGTCACGAAATATAGAAACAAAATTTAAGTCAGTGATGTCATAAGAGTCATAGGCTAAGTGGTCCATGCCGAATACGAATCTGTCTGAATGACGACCGTTATGCTGTATTGATTTATACAATTAACGGCGTAACTCTCCGCACAGACCTGGTGCACATGGTTGAGTTAGTCGAAATTGCATATGGTAGGTCATGCAAGTAGATGAGAAGGAGCTGGATGAAGAACAGTGAGGAAGTCGAGCTATATTTACCAAAAAGTAGTCAAATGATCTACATGCCGCCATTTGCCAGCCAAAAGCACAGGAATACGAAAGGGCCACGTCATTTCTCGCTCAGATAACATGGATAGTGGTTGCTCAGACCTTGCACGCTAACCAAGCTTCTGGATGCAAATGATAATACTCAGAAACGCAATGTTGGGTGTCAATACTGTGTATACAAATCTTTGGATACAATTATGGAGTGTAAGAAGGCTGTTTCGATGTGATTAATATGAGTGTCAACTGAGCGTCAATGTTTCTTAGTGTTACAAACTCTGCAATCAAAGTGCTGAATCGTCACATTCTTAATTTATTGGTCAGCAGTATAGCGAAAAAGGCGAATGACACGCTCGTTTCCCGATCCTAAAAATGAGTGTCAATGAAGTAACAATGATTTTTGGCCTTGCATCTTGGAACATCAAGATGGCTGCGCGGCGACATTGACTCCTAAACAAACTATCGGGCACCTTTCTGAGCACAAATGGTCGCTTCAGCATTCCTACTATGTCCTGAAAATCAGCGTCAACAAAGCGTCTACAATGTTTGTCCTTGCATCCTGGAAAATCCAAGACCTGTGCGGCAACATCAACCCATAATCGAACTATCAGCCGCTTTGTACGCAAAAATCATTGCGACAACGTTGCTGGTATGTTCTAAATATGAACGTCAACGGAGCATCAACAGAGCATCAACAGAGCGTCAATAGAGCGTCAACAGAGCATCAACAGAGCGTGAATGGAGCGTCAAGAACTTTTGCTCTTGCATCTTCGATAATCTAAAGGCAATGGAACGCAGATAACCCACAATCAACCTATCGGCAGCCTTGATTGGCAAAAATACTAGTGACAAGATCACTTCCGCCTCCTACAATTGAGTGCCCACTGAGCGGCCACAATTTTTGTGGGGGGTCAGAAAGGTACACTGCCATGAGGTTCATTGCACTGTTCCTAAATTGTGTTTTACACGGTCAGTCATTTCAATATGTCCTTGTATACAACTTTACAAATATGCATGCATTGTTTCACAGATGTGATTTTTTTGCATGTAGCTCTAGGGTCAATATTTAAGAACCCACATTCTGCGCTACTATTACATTACTTTTGGCAGATGCTCGAGTCAGATTAGCAAGCGTTCTTATTCCTACCACCATGTCAGATTCAAAATCGTTAAATACCTCAATGTGGGAGGTTATGATCTCTTTCAAAAATAAGTATGTCTTTATTCGTAATTTGAGCGACCTTAATTTGCAAATCATCTTCGACGCTTGGTGGGCTTCAATGAATATCGGCTCGAAGCGTCCTATTGCTTGGAATAGTTCTAGACATGCGTCTTCATGGTGATTATATTTGGATTCCAGAATTGAGGAGACCGGCAGCCCTGAAATCCTATGTATCATTAGTCATCAAGTTCTTCGCCATTCATCAGAATATGGGACCAGCTCAATGGGGACACACTTGCAGCCAAAACCTCACATCGCAAAGTTAAATGGATTAATGCAGTCTGAAGTTTCTGAATTGACTAGTTCGACGGTCGATGAAACAGCTTTTGCTATCTTCAAGAAGGAATGAAGTCGAGGAATTACAATAGTTAGTTCACAGAGGAAATTCTTATTTGACATCCAGATTGATCTGTATTGACCCAAGTGACAGACAAAACGCTCTAAACTTGCAGCTAAGAACTTTGAAACTGCCTAATTTCACCAAGACACATGGAATCGCTACCGCATGTTATGATTTGTTTCGGCGCATATTCCATGGAATGCTATATGAACTCTCGAGCTACGACTGTCATATAAAGCATTACAAAGTGACCTAGTGTTGGCTTCCACCACGACACTTAGCAACATTTGCCAGAACGAATATGACCAGACCTTGGATGCGATTAAGAAGCAATTGCGGTCACGAAATGAAGTTAGTTCAACTTTGGGCAGATGGACATCCACAAACAAACTCGCCATAACATCAGTCATTCCTGACAATATGGATCTTCATTCTGCATCAGGTGAATTACAACTCACTTTCGATGAAATTGATCGCCGATTCATTTCCGCTTTCAAAAGCTAATTATGGATGATTGGACAAGGCTGAACGCACTAGAGCAAGGCTAGCCGTACATTTGAAGGAGGTGCATGATCATTTCGAGCATACCGCCAGCCGTTGGCTTTGAATTACGACAGATAATGCTTCCCCAAATTACTCGACAACAAGGAAACGGCAATCAATATCGGAGGCTTGCGGAACCGAGTGGCCTGCATTGAGGAACCATATACCATGCATGGCGCACGTTATACAGCTGGCTTTAGGTGCATTCATGAGCAGTCTGGGTGTAAAAGGCCACACCAAGTCTTGGGAAGCCCATGAGCGCGATCAGCAAGTTGGAGAGAATAAAAGCATAGACATTGGAAAGAGTCAAAGACTTCGAAAAGAGGGCAATGCTAGAATTAATAAGGTGTCGGATATGAGACCAGGTATAGCAAAGATAATTGGAAAAGTATGTATTTCAACATATTTTAAATGTGCTGAAACTAACCTTGATATAGCAGAGAATGCTTGCTGTATTAATTACGCTGACACCTAGTCGTCAAAACAAGTTCATTAACTATCAAAAAGCCAAAGTCCGCATTGCAGTTCTATCTATTATGGATGTGATGACACATTGGAACTCGACACTAGAGTTGCTTGAGCGAGCCAACTGATTACAAGAATTAACCCATGAGTGGCTCCAAAATCCAGAGTACAGCGATCACCAGCCACTCTTCAGAACACTGGATGAATGGACCATTGTCATGTACGTCATGGAAGATTTGAGGCCGTTCCAATATTGGACCCTGTGGATGTCAAAGAGGCATACAGTCGCATTGCATCACATTATCTCAGTGTACAATGACAGGTTCGATCACATAGATGGCGTTATGCGAGCTTTGGCTATGAAGAACACTCGATGGAAGGAGGACTTGTTGTTTGCCGTGAAGTTAGCTCGACAGAAGCAGTCCAAATATTATGCTGAAGTGACTTCAACGACAAGTATGCTTCCCATTTCTGCACTAATTCTCGATCCTTTCCGGAAGTTGTGATCACTTCAAAAGTGGGGCAGGGGAGTGTATATTAATCCTTAGGACGAGACATTCTATACTACCCAATCCAAGGAGGACTTGCTGAAGTATGTGAACGAAGAATACTGTGCCCAACATTGACGTGTACAGATCAATAAATCCGAAAACGTACCGAGTCGCAATCTCGTCCACTCCGCAGTGGGGTCAGCATGAGGTCAATCATCTTTCGATCCAACTGATTTGTCCAGTGATGATGAAGAATACTCAACGCCTAACAATGTGGCTGAAACGACGCCCGGACAAAGCGATCGCGCAGCACCCTTATTGACCACCATAACGGTCTATTTGAATTCACCTCCTGAAGCACCAACGAACTGGGCGCAAATCAATCCAGATCTCAATGATTACCACCTCAACCGAATTGAGATTAGCGGTGCATGTCGGATACCGGACATAACCGACTGGTGGTGCCAGCAAGATGAAACGCACTCAAAGTACTCCGATCTATCCAATGTGGTGTGCATCATATTCTCTATCACACCACATGGTGTCAAAGTGGAGTCCAGTTTTTCCCTTGGCCGAGATATTATCGGCTGGAGACAGTTAAAAAACACAGGCGAGACACTTCGCGAAAACGTCATAGCAAGGCAGTTTGCTTCAGCCGATAACAGGACTTTGGCAGGCGGTAACCCAGCATTGGATACAAGGAACACAGAAAATGACTCAGACATGAAGAAAGAGGCGGAGGAAAGGAAATTGTATAGAATGGCCAAGATGCACGACTTTTTGGAGATGTGGCAGGGCAGCCAAAACGTACATGCTACACAGCAGGAATCTTGGGCCCAAAACAAGCAGCTGTCAGCCGTAGGATACATTTCGGACACGGAAGCGATCATAACAGCATCCTGGTAAATGGTTCCACATGATGGCGCAGCTGCATTCAAACTGTCAGAAAGATCACCGTTACCACCACCTTTGTCTGCCAGGGACCTCTCTGAAGGACAAACTTAAATATTGACTGTCTGAGGAATGGGACAAATCAACCGCCATCCAGTCGACAGTGACGAGGATAGCGCACCTAAAGCATTTCGGACACTGAAGATTCGCTAAACTGGAATGGCAACTTGGATAATTCAATTGACAGCAATGACGATTGCGCTGCAGACGTTGAATCTGATATTGCACAAGGCATTGGGATCAAGGATCCGGAATGCCCAGAGCAGAGGGATGTGAATGACACGCCGGATGTTCCTGGATTGATTTGGCAAACACCGAAGTCAAAGAGACAGGCTGACCAGGTGTTGGTGACGGTTAATGCAACAGAAACGAGGAGGAATAAGGGAGGAAAGAAAAAGTAGAACAGAATGCGTCAATGTTTCACCAGCTACTGTATGCATCTTGACCGAGAGTTTCAGTTAGAGATATATTATGGGGGAATGCTGAGCAGTAGGATGTGTATACCGGTTGATAAATAGATAATTAGCAGGCGCAATGAATCTTTTGGCAAGATATATAAATGTTAGTCATGTTAGAGCAAACAGTGCAAGAAAGTAACTGCGCTCGGCTTTCCCAAAGGGCAGAGTCTCAATCGGGCAGAAAGCCAACCAAGAAGTTCAAATCATGATGAAATTGATTATGGATGGCAGCAGATGTTGAATGGATAATAAATTAAAACAAGCGTCAACGGAGAGTCAACTATTTGTGGTCTGGTAAGTATGGTAAATGAACCGTGATCTGGTAGCTGTTATGCAAAACCGATGTATTGGCGGTTACTATAGGCAAAAGTGATAGCAATACAGTCACCGCCCCATTCTGAGAATGAGCGTCAACGGAGTGTGAACGTTTTTTAGCATTGCATCTTGGGTAATTTATGTTCCGATTGGTTGCAGACATTCATTTATGCGATATTGGCAGCCTTTGAACACAAACACAACAGCAATATTCTCCCTGCCACATCCTGAAAATGAGCATCAACGGAGCATCGACACTTTTAAGTCTTACATATTTCATATTCAAGGCATCCCGCAGATCTCCACCCAGATAACCAAATTAGTGACCGCCTTGATAGGCAAAGATACAATATACCAAATGTACAACACGGATTCCAAATTGATCAATATTGCAAAATGCAGAACATCCCAAAACATATCATTGGTTGTTGAAAACTCAATTTTGATAAGATACTATTAACAAACTGCAAAATCAAGAGCCTTATATGAATCTATAGATGGACCTGCTGGGCGACCAGCTGACAACCCACCCAATTCAGATGGGTTGGGAGTTTACCATTGAACCGTACCCGAGTTGACCGTTCGAGTTTATTAACGACCGAGACAGCCATTTTGGCAAAGGTTCATTTTGGACCTCAACTCGGACCCGAAGTGACTGTCCAAAACTGTTGCTCACACTAGGCACCATGATATTAACACCTCTTTGCCCTCGCTCGAGGTCACACACTCCCTCGCTGACCCCGCCCTCCATCTCCATCGGGATGGTCTTCGGATGGTTATGTATGTCGACCACATCGCAATGTTGTACCTGGAAGTGTTAACTAAAGCTGTAATTGAAGTCAAGGCCTGGCTCTCGGAAAAATGCAAGATCCAGAAACTCAGCCTGGCACAACAATTCCTCAGGATTGAAATCCAGCCCAAGGAAATCGGTTCTGGCATCAGTCTCAGCCCGAAGGCCTTTGTCACCACATTTCTCAAATGATTCAATATAGAGAATCCTCACCATATATCAACACTAATCAATCCTAATGTCACGCTAGATCTGGCCGAGGATCTGGGAGAGAATGAACCTAGTAATATCAAAGTCTACCAGGCAAGTGTCAGCTCACTACTGAACACACCACTTGCAATACGACCCGACATCTTACTCCCAGTTGCTGTTCTTCGCCAATACAACGGGAGACATTTCACCAGCTATCTCACCACCGCCAAAAGAGTTCTCCAGTGTCTCAAATCCACTGCCAACTTTCGACTGCATTTTAGCAGCAGCAGCAGCACTGGCAGCCATGATCAACTCATTGGCTACATCGACTTGGATTGGGCCAATGATAGTGCAGACTGCAAATCTCAAGGTGGTCATGTGTTTCATCTCAGCAAGTTCTCATCTCCAGGTCAAACCATGATGTCAAATACATTGCTTCTTCCTAAGGCTTCCGCAAAGTGAAATTGGTGCTTCAGGTCCACTGAGATACACATGGCAAAGATGCATTGCTGCTCCTGATGAATTGCGACAATCAGGGTGCACTTAGTCCTATCAGCTCAGGGATCAAAAATGCTCACACAAAACATATGAACATTTGCTATCACAATTGTGCAGATCTACATACCCTCCAGATAGTTGACTACTCCTACATGCATCTGTAGAGGCATGTAGCAGATATAATAACCAAGGCCATCGTGAACCAGATACATGAGAAATTAACTATGGCAATCGGGCTATGGTAATAGAGGTCAATTTAAGATTCGATTTAAAAATTCATCACTCTTCTTTTGGAAACATGGATTTCCTCGTTGTCTATGGATGGCCATCCTTAGGCTTTGGTAGTACACTTCTGCTGCGAACTTTTGCAGGGTTATAAGTGACTACTATGCGAATGACTATGTTTGTGTGGTTCATCTCTTGTTATTTGATGCCTTGCTTCATGGTGTATAGCACGAGGGGGAGTATTGCATGATATGTCTCTGTGTTCTCTCTCCAGATATGAGTTTCGTATGACCAGAGGTTAGCCATGTATGACCAGAGATTTCTGGTGGCCTGAGAGGTCTATACACAGATTCATATGCACACACTGACACTTGTACTCATATATATATGGCCTTGTGGCACTCTTAGATAATACACAATCGAGCTTCTCTAAGTATCACTATTTGAACAGATTGTGCACAGCGGAGCACCATCACTCTGTTTCTTGGGTACGTGTCAATTAAAATTAATGAAAGTCTGTGAAATTTAGATCAATCGTAATGTTCCTCACAGCAGTCATGGTACCACACAAGTGGGACTGATATCAAATGGCGCTGGGGTAGTTTTGCTATATCCCATGGAGGATACAGGCAGAGGGGGAATCATCCATTCAGCTTAGAGGGTGACATAACAAAAGCGAGATAAGATATCAGTGCGAGAGGAGAGTGGTCGCACAATGGTCACATTGACAGACCTGAGCAGGGGCGCAAGAAATGATGTCATTCTGACTGATGTGAAAAGAAAAGTAGAACAGATGACCAGGATTATCAATATGTATGATCAAAGAGACATGCAGACTGGGAAGAGACACAGGATGAAGAACAATTGGCACAACAGCATCCAAGGAGGAGGCAGCACAATACTCACAAGCGACATAAATGCATACAGCCACATATGGCACCCAAGATGCAGAAAGAAGTGCCATGTAGCTCTCTATGACGATATTATAGATGACGATGGACTGGAGATTGGAAACATCAGCAAACCAAAATTCCATCCAGGCAGAATGGCTCCATCGGAGTGGACACCCTGCGTCAGGGCCGTCAGAGGAACCCAGGTGGCGGATTACTCTGTGCCCGGCGTCAGTTCAAAGCGTCGCATTCCGTATCACCCTCTGATCACTGCTTCACCATTTCTTCTCATTCTATCGGTCTCCAAATTTAAACAATCACTCTGGTGTTGTGGCCAACTGTGACCATACGTTGGAATGGGTTCATTGGGTACACACTGCCATCAGGATTGCCATGGGACGGGTGACGCTGCGAACATCTCTCCTCGCGTTCCTTCTACCTGCGCGCCAAACGCAATTCTCTTTGTACTAATTATACACCTCATTCCAAGTGACCAGGACTATGTGGCTATTGACAATCCATCGCTCGTTCCATCCATCTCCTGTCTAACTACTAGTAGCCATCTCTGGAATTACAGGCGTGCAGGTGACAATCTTTCCCACGCTGAAAACTTTCAAAGCAACGGGTACCGGTGCTTTTCTCACTGGTACAAATTTCGAGATGGGATCCAAGTTACCCGAGTTTTCAGGTATTGTGGTGAGCGCCAGGGCTAACCAGTATTCAACGAAAGCTCTATCCTCATTTAGAAGTTTGATTTTGAATATTCAATGCAGTTACCATGGGAGACACCCATTCAGCGTGCGATAACACCACTCTGGGTGGTACTTTACCCACACCCAGTCGTTCCGTCGATACCCTGTGGGGCAGCTCTGGCTTTCTGTTCATCGACACATCTGAGGTATGCGTTCACCCTCCAAACCCTCAACTTGAACGTTAATACCAGGGTAAATACAGAGCTCCATTGCATGCAGTTGTTCATCTGATATATATGGCTGGTTATAACTGTTATGCATGACAAACTCCTGCGTGCTGCTGTATATTGCCACACAGTGCTTTGCGACTTGTGTATTGTCGAGTAATGCTCTGAATTGCTTGATGATAGCGTCAGAATGATATCCATCACCGCAGTTTTGGGGTCCCATAAATTCGGGCTTCACATATGACTGGGAGCTCCGGGGGGCCGCTAAATCAGCACCGGAAGGGTGAACATTGCAGGCAGCAGTACTGTTCTCCCGATACTGAGCGAGGGCTTGGAGATTGTGTGCTCTGATTTCCGAGTAGACAATGCGACACTGCAAGGTGATTACTTGCGGCAGGTAGTTGAGATTGTGATTGGAGGCGTTCCAACTGTGCTTGAGGTTCGGTTTATGTGCTTGTTCATGTCTTTCGGGCAGCATACTGTTGCAAGGCTCTGTATGAACGAATCTGTTCAACCCAATGACACGTCAAATGAACCATTGGAAAGTTGTTGTCGGCGTCCAACTCTTTCGAAACATCGATCTCGTGGCTGATATAATCCTGCCAGGCATTCATTTCCTGCCACTTCTTGGACAGCATACAAGTTTCAGCATTTGTTTCCTTGTCTACCTTTCGCTTATTCAAGAGTTCCGTTCTCAGGGCATTGGCTTTGGCCTTCTCCTCTTTGCTGGCACACCTGAGTAAGAAAATATTTTTGAATGTGTCAAAACAATGCCAGGCGTCATTCATGTAGGGCAATGTTGCATCATTGTGAGATTTATATGGAGCATACATATCGAAGTCTAACAATGCTCATGTGCAGTCAATTGCGTAATTGAATATGGGATGCTGAGTGGGGTTTCCACCTTGTAGAGACTGGGTTACAACTCCAAGCAGGTACCGGCTCATTTTCTTCTTCTTCTTTCCATTCCATTGAGAAACTTCCTCCTATGACTTATCATTTGGTGTAAGGTCATGCTAAGAAGACACAGATAACCAGATTCCATTGTACTTGTCGAGCCGTTCGTGCGGCTTCATGAAGTGGAAACTCCACTTCTGGAGGTGGTGAAGCATGCCGATCTGCATTATATAGAGGAGGTCAGCCTTCGGGAGTTCGCTCATGATACAGGGGATATGTCAAAACCTGTTGAGTTCTCAGTGAACATGGTATACCCAGAGTTCGGTATTGGCTACTTTGGTATAGGCATCGCTGAGCATTCTATATAGGATGTGATCCCACCGGGGGTATTGCTCGCTAGGAGGGACATAATGTCCAAGTTCGTTCTTTGGATGCTTGCACCAAAACCAGATATGCCGCTTGAGATGATGTAGGTCACTATACTCCGGGCAATCTGCAAGGCATGCTACTAAAACCGGTTTGCAACACCTGAAGTGACCATCTGCACAGAGAATGTTGTAATACCCACTCTCGGTGCTGGGATTTTGTACAAAGGTGAGAGGCTGGAGTACCCGCTGGAGTACTTCTTTCAGCACCTCTCGGTTTGTTTACCACTGCTCATCCAGCCCCTTCTGATGAATATTGTTGTTCTTGATTGGAATGAGCAGGAGAGCGACCATTATGACAGTGTGCATTGAGGGCATCTGAGAAATCTTCGAAGATTGATTCCCAATTGTCATATATACAGGCTAGTCTTTCTTGTCACCAGCAAAATTCGAAAGATGTATTCTGTTGGACATGAAAATCCAGGGAACCATGGTATCCCCCAGTCTGAGCTTTGCCTTAGCCTTAATTACCACATTATTATCCTCGAGTATGTCTGCTTACGTGTGTCTCCCACCACATGTGCGCAGTGTGTATTTCATCATACTGGCATTTCAGTGGTGTATCATTTTTAAAGCAACGCTGAGGGGCGTAACTGAAATGCTCAGCATAGGCTGGCTGCCCCATCAACAATCTCATGCTTTTGATGATGTCTCGACTCCAGTAGTTGTTAGGGCATTGGTTATTGCCATTCCATCTCATATCGTCAATAGTGTGTAGTTCCCACTCCCCGAGAGCCTGATCATGTGGCATGATAGCCACGATCTTTGTTAGTGTTAAATTCATGACACTGAGTGGGTTCAACGCATCGGGGTGCGCTGCGCATAGTCATAATCTTCTGGCGTGCAACTTGATGGTGTTCAGGATGGTGTCATTTGATATGTTTAAGTCGCCAGCTATCTGAGGTGAACTTCTTTCGGCATGACAATTCGGAGCAACTGAAAGGAGACTTCTCTGGCATTGTCAACGACATGCAAGGAGTGGAGTATTCTGTGTAGAAAGGGAAGAAAGTTTGTGCTGGGCCTGAGCAGTCTGGTTTGTAAGCTCACGATACTTTCAGCTAACTTGAGAGATTTATTGACCCTTACCACCATCACAAGGAGGTTCCTTACACACCAGGAGTTGCAATAATGCGGCATGCGCGATGTCCCATAATCCTATGAATTGAATAAAATACACCATGAGCAATCCAAAAACCTCACGACACATGTAATAATCAATGCCTGAGATAAATAGATTGGACCAAAGAAAACAAACAAGGCAACAACCCTACTCTAAGCTGAACACCACAACCATCACCCCCTCTGCAACGCGAGGACTTGTTTACTCCTCGCCGACAGAGCCATCGTGGCACGCCACAGGATGAGGGACATCATGGAGAGGGACGTTGGAGAGAACGACATGGTGTAGATTGTCGCCACCAGCCGATTCGCCGATCCGCTGCTGAACGACATCCACATCCGAGGTCGTTCCGGCAACTGCAGCTCCTTGCAGACTGGGCACCACCGGGCGAGGTTTTTGCGGTGTCAGAAGCCCCAAACCCTCCAGCCCACTGAGGGGATGGGTTTCCGGCATTCATGGTCGTGGGTGAGGCTCCGTGGTTTGTCGCCATGGGGCAGGCCCCGGAGCTTGTGGCGGTGGCGTATGCTGACACATCTCCTGGCCTTTCTCAGGAAGCACAGTTGGCCTATCGCCTACCATGGTATATACATTGTCAGCCAATGTATTTTCCATCTCTCCCGGGCTGATTGTCCGAGGCTTTTTGCCATCATCCTCATCCTCATCCTCCTCCTCCTCCTCCTCCTCCTCCTCCTCCTCCTCCTCCTCCTCCTCCTCCTCCTCCTCCTCCTCCTCCTCCTCCTCCTCCTCATCCTCCTCATCCTCTTCATCCTCATCCTACACCTCCTCCTCCTGCTCCTCATCTTCCTCCTCTTCATCTTCCTCCTCTTCGTTGTCACCCGCCCTTTCCATATCCACATCGCCGTCTAAATCAACTTCTTCCAGTGTGTCTACATCATCCTCCATGCGCATATCGACATCACAATCATGTTCTGAATCATATTCGCGGTCCGACTGCTCGGTAGGGTCAGTATTATCATCTGAGGATATTGACATGGCGGGTGATGCTTCCGGTTGTAAATATACCTGCTCTAATTAACCCGCTGTGTCCAAGTCTGCCTCGTACATTTCCTTTGGCAACTTCAATGGAACCGCACAAGAGATATCATCTCCCCTGGGGTTTGTTTACCATTACATTTCCCATTACAGTTTGCCTTCCCCATTCCCTTCCCTTTCGCCTTCCCGTCCTCATTCGCCTTATCTTTCCACATCCCATCATTTGTTCTCTTCTCTTTCCCGGTCTCTTGCTCACCGCCCTGCATGTCCTCTTCACCCTCGCTGTCATCATTATCATTGTCATCGCCAGGAGGCTCCTTCCACCACTCAGAGCTCCGGGATCCGCCCAGTTCTCATCATCATCATCCTTGCCGATTATCTCATCCTAATTCAGTAGTCCAATGGTTGGGAAGTCAACTACCTTGTACTGCTGGCAGCTTGGCGGCTCAATTTTTGCCCTGGGATCATCGCTACCGTACCAAGATGAACGCTCGCCGGTACGTTGAACCTTTCCCCAGCTGTTTGTTTGCAGACTGGAGTGATTGACTTGATCCTTGAAGGCACGGAGGTTGTCCCAACACCAATTGTTCATTTGGTTCTGGGTTTTGTCAAACATTTACCCCATATATGAATGGAAGGCTACCCACCACTCCCGAGAAGCCGAACACCTCCTTCTGAGGTGTGGCCCCATCAGGTGGAATTGTGAAACGTGGCGACTCGTGATTAGATCAAGAAAGATTATAGCATAAGAGAGGTCCCAGGCTCTCTCATCCTTGACTCCGCGAACAGTGTATACTCATATGAGTCCACGGATGTGTTCTGAGATGAATCCCTGTATACAGTCCTGATCCAGTGACAGGCATTGATTTATGACGGATGTCATCATTGTTGCACTAGCTGTTGCCTTCCCCTTTCCTTTGCAGCAGCCCTTTGGTGCCATCACTGCAAGTTGAAAATGAATCTACATCAGAGGTGTTAGCATTATGATACAGTTGAACATAGCAGAAGGAAGGCCAGAGGGAACAGCCAGAGTTGCGTAGGTGATCGGGTGTGTTTTGGAACGAGAGGCGATGTTTAGTTCAAGTTACGTAATATCGAGATCTTTCAGGATACTTGTTGCATGTTCTGTACGGTAGTAAAACAGAATGAAGGTGTAGGCGGAAAGTAGGGATATAGATACTGGAGTTCCTGCAATTTGATTTATATCCCGTGTTTGGTTGGGGAATGAACACAAAATGGCCCAGCCATTATCTTGTACAATCCCCAGGCACCTCATGAATCAGGAGCCTTGATACAAGATTGAGTACTCATGGTGGGGATAGTTTGCAATGCCGTGCATTGCTGTGGCATCACATACCACTTTTACCGCTCAGACCTCGTGCATCTCAGAAAAAGCTGAGTAGTTCTCAAGTTTTGCCAACTGTGCAACAATCCAACATGGCTACCAACGCCTAGCGGTGGAAAAAGCACACGCAACTGATGTCATAGGATAGAGAATACGTCATTGTTCGCTTTGGGATGCATTTAGCTCTGCCAAAGGGGGACTTCCACAGGGAAGCTGAAGATATACACAATCGATGGTTCAAAGTATCGTGCCACGAACAAGTGCAATACTATAATAATCGCGCCAACAAGGCATAAACACCCTTCAAGTGGTGCTAATAGGTCTTCAGACGTTGCTGTAACAGTGAATATCAATAGTGAGTTTAATCTTGGTTTAATCTGATGGCACTTAAACCCCACAATTAAATGTGTTTCATGGGATCTCGTACCCGAGAATTGTCACAGTTTAGAGATTAGCGCGATCTACACTACCCCTCGCTTTTTCATCCAATCGCTCCCTGGTCGCTCAAATAGGAGTCTACCTCACCTGCTGTTGCATATGCAGGCAGAGGACATTATTCCTACAGTCTTAACAGCAAACATCCATATCGGACAATGCCTTCCCAAGGCCTTCACCCTGATACGACTCCAGTTGTACGATATGTTGGAAGTCTTGCTAATCGTCAGAATCAACAAAAGTGTGGGCCTTCAGGAGATTCTCAACTTCCCCCTGCTAAGAGACACGTTTCCGTACCAGCTGGCAAGAGGAATTCCTCTCAAGGCAAGAGTTCTGTCGCCTCAACAATTGAAGGTCGGAACTCCACCCCCTCATCTTCACTGAAAAATACTCGAGTTGCAGATATCACTCAACCTGTGATTTCCACCCCGGCCGCTACACAGCAACAGTCAATAAATACTCCAACCGCCACGCCAGGTATACCAGCACCTGGAGGAACCTCACAGACAGACTCAACGCATCGCGTTGTATCCAGCCCCGCATCAGGCATTGATAGCACACCCACTCCTCCCAGCAGTCTTGAAAACCTGCCTACCCTGATCCCTAATCCAGAAGCCAGCGAGATCATTTCAAATCCACTGCGAATGAAATCTGCAGAAAGGAATCAAAGACAGAGGAAGTGTCAATTGCAACCGCTGGCGGTGTCTACACCACGATCAGTGGTCAATGACAATTGCAGCATCCACCCATTTGGTCATTGAGACCTGACGCATCTCGTACTTGCAACGGGCAGACTCCCGGAGCTCTACATGTGGAACAGTGACCCATCTATGAGTCCAAGCGACATGGAGATGGTAAGTTATGCAATGCGACACGTTGTGAAAGCATTAGCTGAAGCCCCACACTGGTAGATAATAGAGATGTACTGGAACACCGCAATGCAGCAAAACAACATTTTGTCCATAGCATTTGAGGTACGCACAAAGAAGATTTTGAAAGAGGTATGTTGAAGCAATGTCCCACATTGGATATTACATGCTCAAACCGGTACCAGGTTCGCGTACATGTCAATAAGGTTAAATCCCATTTTGTTCAATCAGCAAGGGACAACATAGCAGAGCTGTATGATCTCCACCCATTTGAATCCAACACAGAGCATTCGGAATTCATTCATTCCCATCCGGCAGACAATAAGTATCTTTTCCTGTAGCAGAGTGTGTGGAAGGTGGTGTACGTGGTCCAAATACAACGCAGAGAGAGTCAAAGGCTGCTAACGAATCGCTAGTGTCCACTGTACCTCCTGGTGGAAGCAATGCCGCGGTGTATATACATCAAATTATATCACTGTGCGAATAACCGCAGTAGATAAGCTGATCAATTTTGTAATTCCATGATTGACAACAAGGATGGTCATATACCCTCGCCACTAATCATGATTACCTCCACCGCGTTGGGCCATGCTCTCCTGTAATAGCAAAAGAACAAAGGAGTTCATTCGAAAGCTTCCAAGTCAAGGCTGAAAGCAAACAGACCTGATTACTCGAACGACTTCTATTACAACAAAGACTGCGGTAAGAACGTATCCTGCTGCACAGCAATGGGTCACAAGTTGTCAACGTCGCCTGGCGTTGCAGACACATATACATTCTTGATGAATATCTGTAACACACTTCTGGAGAGCTACCAACAGAGGGTGTATAAGAACACTCTTGCTACAGTCAAGCGTCAGATCCAACAGGCGGAGAACCCCACGCCTGCTGTGGTCATCAGCGTGGAAGCAGCACTTGTTGACAAAGCAAATCTTCTTGATCATTTGACCTCCGAAGTGGTGCAGGAGGAGCCTGAGATCCGAAGCACTGACCGAAACATCCCGATAGGTAACAATTGCACAGATGATGAACTCCATTTCGGGATGCCTGGCGGCAGCGGGGAATACAAAAATCAAGGTGTTGAACGCAAGGAGCACAAGGCCATCACCACCGCCAGCTGGCAACGACAGCCCGCGACTAAACTCGAGAGGTTTGGTCTGGGAACCAGTGATGTCTCCGGTTATCATGGCAAGGATGGCGATGATGCGAATGGGGATGAGGAGAAAGAAGGATCGCAAGACGATGATGGATCAACGCAGAATGTCGAGGACTGAGGGTGGAGTAGGTTTGACCTGGGAACCAGTGATGTCGACGGGAATGAGTGTGAGGATGGCGATAATGCTGATAAGAATGAGGAGGAATAAGCATTGTAAGCCGATGATGGATCAACACAGAATGTGGAGGACTGAGGGCATAGTACTGGAGAGTGTGAAGATTGGACTGTATATTCAAGGCCTGTAAAATATGATAATGGCGATGCAAATGCAATGGCAAGCAATGTATCCGAAGCAAAAACTGTATTGCAATAAGTGACAAAATCTCAAACCTAAACATCAATGGGGAGAGTGCAGAATCCGATATACAGCATTAGCGGAGAGGTACAATGTGGCTATCGGCTGAAGAAAGGGCATAAACATCGCCATACATGGTGTAAATGCCTACAGGATAACTACAGCCCCTGCGAAGGGTGTAACAGAGGTGTCGTTCTGATGGTGTGTATATGTCACCACATTCCGGGCGCAAAGCAAGGACGTAATAATGCAATGCAACCTGTTGCCCGGGCAAAGGGAAGTATGTAACTCTCTGTCAGTCGGTACGAGGTTCCGTCAAAGAGGTTAGAGCTGTACGGAACAGCCGGGTATTTCTGATTGACCCTAGGGTTGTTGCTGACAAATTTCAACCTGCTCATTCATCACTGAACAAGAAACAGTCACCCTGGAGAATTCAATGTAGACCGAAGCCTAGCCAGCGAATCAAACACATGATGATCGATTGTTGATGGAAGGCACTCTACAAGCACCAACTACAAAGTAATTGTGTGGGAATTCAGAGTTGAAAACCAGGAGGATGGAGACCAGATGCATGTCACCGGATTAAACATGACTGTAAAGTCAACACAGGACAAGGAACCCACTGAAAATCTCTCAAAGGAGCTGGAAGTAGACAGAGCCCATGTACGCAAGACATCCACAGGAGACAATGCAAAGCAAGAGGCCGAGTGGTGTTAGGATGCTCGGAGCAAAGTGCTGCTTGCGGAACTGCAAACAATCAGAATCTGCACTCAATCGACAACATGGCGGAATGCAAAGCTCAATGAGAGGTGAAGCAACGCTTAGAGGGAGCTGAGATGGAGACGGAGGTCAGAATCAGCTACACACACACCAGCAGAACTGTAGAAGTTGATTTAACAGTTTGAAACCTGGATGAGGAATGACTACTTGCACCGCCTGAGGGAGGATGAAGTCTGAAAGGGGGCAAATTTTGCCAACCCTTGAGCACGAGCCACCATGGAAGCATTGTCTGACAGCATGGGAATGCTAGCAAAAACAATGGCAGGAAAGGAGAAATCGCTCGGCTGGGAGAACTTCCCACTGAACGATGGCAACCAGAACTAGAAACTATTCCCAGCAGGTTAAGCCGAGATGTACATACCCAACCAACCAGTCGAATGGGCAATGTTTCTGAAGTTGGAGAAGAAACAAAAAGGCCCAGCCAAGTTGTCCTACGGAGTGATTTGGCTACTCTGCAACTGCCATAGAACATGGATAATAGGGTTGACAAAAGTGGTGGTTAGAATGGGATGTAACCCAACTGTCTGCAAACACGCGAGAATCGAGGTAATCTAGAATCTAGGAAATGCGCCCTATACAAAGCTTCATTAGAACCGAATGATTTCTTTCCTCAGCTGCATGGGAATTGTCCTCGAGATGGTAGTCACAGATCTGCTGTCCAACACGGTCACAAAAAGAGTACTACTACATGACTGCCAGTTGGGCAGTAGACACACAAGATTGGCCATGAAAGCAGTGGCCGTTATGGTTGACATAGGGCATGCCACATGGTATGAAGGGAATATCATGGGTGTCCACCAAGTGGACATCATGCAAGTGTATCCAATGTTGGCGAGAGGACTGCTGATTCATGCAATGAAATCCGAATCACTCCATGGAGACCTGCAAAAATTGACCCACAGCATGTTGACAGTAATGACGTTCAAGATGGTCAGTGCGGGTATTGTATTGCCGAGATGGAAGGATTCCTACCACAGTGCTCAGCAGCATCTCTGATTCTCTTCGCAATATATACAAAGCAGCATATTAGTGGGTGGAATACAGTGTCAATATAGTTGAAGGTCTCACCCTCGTAGATGATGTCTCATGAGTGGCAGCTAGCACGCACGTGAATCAGAGTGTCAACCAGCTCAAGGCCTGTGCAGCAGAGAACATTGAGTGGGCCAGCAGTTAAGACATCCAGTTCAATACTGCCAAGATGGAAGAAGCACTATTCAACCATGGGGGTGACCACAAAGTCCACTGCCGGCCAAAACTGACAGGCAAAATCACAGTGGTAATCAGTTTCATCCAGTTTGACAATTTGCGACATGGTGGCTGAGAAATTGGATGCACACCCACCTAACATTCAAAGAGTACTACTACAGTTGTATGAAATTTGCCACCGCTGCAGAAACCTGACTTCGTGTACTGACCAGTTTGTCCAGAATTGTTTTAGAGCAGCTATGAGGCATTCAAGTAGGATGCATACAAGCTGCAATACTGCATGAAAGTGAGCTCTGGTGGGATCCACAACACACCAGCTGACCAGATGATCTGCAACACCTTCTTTATCAGCAGGCAAGGTCAACCTTGGGTGCACTGCACATAATGCCACTGCATGCACATACAAGAGATTCAGAAGTCACACCAGATCCAGTAGCCCTCAACTCACGACGGCAATATTTCACTGCCAGGATGTTAAATTACTGCGAAGGCTTAGAACTGATAGGGAGGTATAACCATGCCGTATCTTGTACACTGACATGCAGAGTCATCAATTGACAGCAGAAGCATGGCCGAGAGGTAGGATTGTGGGAGCCACTGCAGGTTGCACGCAGGGAGCCGGTGAGAAGTAGTTCCTCGGTCGCCTTGGCACTGGACAAGTAAAGGTCAAAAGTGCTGAGCAGTGGGTAATAACACTGGCACCCAGCGAGTTGGTAAGAAAGAGAGACAGACTGCGGACACTCAGAGTGATGAAGGTTGCTGTCATCCACTCCTTGCATGTGGCAATCTAATGAACAGAGCACCAACATACTGTAACATGTTATGCTCTGGCGAGATGTATCAACCAGAGTGCGAGGACATTTTGGAATGCTTCAATTAAAGCTCTAATCCACTGGGTCTTGGAACACACTGGTATCCCCGGGAATGGGGAAGCAGATCACCAACCACATCATGCATGAGTGGCCAACAGATCATGCACAGTACGTGATCAAGTATACACCACATTGGCAAACAGCACCATGCAATACTTAGCTGCAAAGTTGGCGGCAAAGGCTGGGAGGGAGGCCAACAAATGCAGTCAACCTCATGGCTACTGGTTGAAAGGCAGAGTTGGGAGCTAGAGACCCATCCCAATGAATAGTGTGAAGCCACTGACTGGTATATTCTACCAACTGAAGTCTGGACACAAACCCGTGGGCACACACCTGGAGTGATTTGGACACTGAAACAACAATTTGTGCTGCATGTATGGGGGCAGAGGCAAAACAGCAGCCTCGACACATCAACATTCCATCTGGGACTGCAGCGGATGGGAAAATCTTCAACACACACTCAAGAAGGAGATGTGGATGGCAATGGGATAGAGAGCAGGTTGTCACGGAAATGCATATGTCACTGAGCTGCTTTTGAAAGAGAAATGCAATAAAGTGGTGATGGATTTCATCTCAGCCACTGATGTCGGCAAACTTCCCACTGATCCAGGTGGAGAAGTAAGAGATGGCATCCACACCTCCATATCATGCCATTACCTGTGTATTTAATTGTTCACTTTTGATGGTTATTGCTATAAGCAGGGAACCACCCGTACTGGGAGGGGAGCACCACTATGGTGTTGGCCAACCCAGCACAGGAGGGAATTATGAGGCTGACATACTTATAGTACAGTGAAAACAGTACGATAAAGACATAATAAAGACATTGCATTCATCTGTAAGTACAATAGACACGTAATATCGGTATTGTGGCCTGCATTAGCTAGAAGATTGTAATGAGTCTTAGATCTAATGAAGAATGGATATACTTACTGCTAAATATACTACTATTGTATTAATTATATCTATTACTCACTGCATCCAGCAAAGCTGCTTATTATTCAACAATGGGGGTATCATTTTATTTTTTAATATTTATAGTAATCGCTCTTCGTAGGGTAACCAATGCTCTCTTTTCTAGGAAACTGTTACAATATATCAAATTTTATTTTGATAAGAATAGTTTACATTATAAACAATCCTCTAATTACCCATATATAGCTTTCTTCTCCCACAAGCTTTCAGAATCAGCCATCGTAAGACGCTATACTGTATAGCTGCTATGATAATTTAACTGAACACTAAACCTTATAATCAACTTCAGAAATATAGATGAACATTGTAGTTGTTAGAACTTTCTTATAAGCTATCTGTTTACTACTTTTGTAACATATACACAATTGTATCTATAATATATTCCCACTGATATATTCATTGTATTAGTATACTGAGTAAGTGTCAGTCTCAACTTGAAGTTGTTAAAAGTCAATTTTTGTTATTCTTTTCAGATTGACATAAATATGTTATAGGATCAGAATATGTAATGTCTTCCATTTATTACATTCAATACATTATTAAGTCATTCACTCTAGTACAATAGAAATGTCTATATAATTACCAGATAATTCAAAGTTTATAAACCTCATTTATCTAAATTGTAGCTACTATATATGCTGCACACTTTTCTTGATAATATCTTTGAATATTTCTCTTTTTTATTTAACATACACAGCCATGCTGGATGTATATCCCGAGATCTAAAATATCAATGGTTCATATTTCTATAATTCAGCGCGTTCATGACATTGTAAATATTGGGATCTCTAGACAGATCTAGATCATGTAATATTCGAAACAGTTCTATCTGTTTCAACCATCAAATTGCCTTTCAACATACATTAATATTAGTATTCCATGATGTACAGAGTAGACTTTGAGTGGGGTCATCATCCAGGGTTAGGTTATGGTTCAGCAGCAGAGCCGCATTCACTTTACTTGTGTACATGTCAAATAGATGAATAGAAAAGTCAATATACGTATCACCAATTTGGCAGTTGCACTATTAGTCCACGCAGGCTTCCCTCTGTGCCAGGATTGATCTAAGATCTTCTTGGCCACTGGCTGGCCAGTTCAATACTGGTGATAGACACAGAATACATTTACATTCATCGTATTTATGTCTCTAGATGAATCTCATTCTTGGTACCCACTTAGTTTTGTATTCTCCAATATTGTTGTATATGCAAAGAAAAAAAGTTTAAATCCAAACACAAAAATGAGTACTGAATGCAACTTATCAGTAAGATAATCAAGTGGACAAGGCATTTCCCCCATATATTGTAATATTTTGGCCTCATTACAACGAAATTCAATTGCTATATGGATGCACATAGAACTTGAAAACTGTCCATAACTGTGTTATTTGAATAACAGCTGATATATCTTACTGTATATCAATAGCATAATTATATTTGACTGAGTTAAAATGTTTTTTATCATTGAGTAAACATACTACAGTTTTAATATGACTGCAAATTAATATTTTTCTTTCTAAAGCTGTATAATAATAAAAAAGTAATTTTTAAAAAGCAATGGTACATTTATTTTAAAGATTGTCTACATTGTTCATAAGTAGTTTACTACATTATTCAACTAAGAATTACTACCAATTCTGAAATTAAAATTCAATTCTGATCAAATGTTTTTTGGACTAATTATATAATGTACTCTGTACCAGCAACTGCAACAGGTAGTATATTCACCTTCTACTGTTGTTCAATCAACTGGAGTAGAAATAGGTTTATTCAGAACCATATTATTCCTAGCACTATGGATGATATATTTCAGATGTCATTAAGATTATCTTTCAATAATTCCCAATTGATTGGGATTTTCCAATTAAAGAAGACAACAACATATGCAGTATAAAATATAATGGAGAGTATATAAAGTATAATACATACTGAAGGGTAATAAAAGCTATAGCAACAGAAGAGGTGTTTTGAATATAATACTGTATCATATATGCGATGCTGTACCATAATGCAATGAGTGATATTATCATTGAATCGACATAAATAAATATTACTATTGCTACCAGTAGTATACAATACCATAATATATATACATTTTGATTGATTCTACTAACCTGTATATTCGATTACTACCTTTATATATAACTTTAAAGTATAATATTTTTTAATCTCCATTGTAATCCTATATATAAGTATATACTACATACTTTAAAAATTCTATTTGGTAGAGCAGAAAACCAATGCTTTCAATAGAGTTTCAATGGTAACAGTGTATATAATTCTCGACATTTATATTTATATTAAAGAAACCATTACAACTGACTTTGCCACACTTTGAAGCATCAATACCCAGTGTATAGAGCAAGTAAACAATGTTCTCGAGTATTTGCCCTGAAGAAAAGTTGGCATGGAACCCCAAAAGCTTCATAAGCTGATCAAATGCAGCCCTACCTAACATGTATTTGACATTTGACTCACCAGTTAGCCACACCATATTGCTCCTTGCAATGAAATTCTTTGCATGGATTGTGTTTGTCATCATAAATGTTGGCAACGCCCCCTATTTCCATTGTCGCTATACAATGCTGGGTGCATCTTGACAGTCTAGTCTTCCCAGTGAACCGACAATACAGCTGACGGTTGCAAACATTGTAATACTAGTATATGGTATAGGGGCTGCATGAACAGTACAAGTTGATGAGATAATTATGTTTATGATTGATTGCCTGTTTGATAAGGCTGGAAACAGCAGTAGAGGGAAAGCATACTTGTTTGTCTGAGTCATGTGTTGCACATGACGGATGCAGACAATTATCCTTCCAGTTTCATACATTTAAACTTTACATCAAATCGAGAAAACTGGACCTCCCAACACCGTCTTATAGTAGAAATCACTTTTCTCACCGAACTGACTACCATCCACCATGGCTTAAGTGAGTTCAAATCTGGCGCTAAATCACTCCGATTTCGTCTTCCTAACCCGAGTCGCAGCACTCTGATGAAATCTCCCAACCTATCGAAGCTATTGCTGATCACATGCTATCTCTCGTCCAAGAGTGCTGCACTTTAGTTTCTCCAACCAAATCCGTCACTGTATTGAAACATTAATTAGCTAACAGTCCGCAAAAGCTATCTAATGATGAAGACAACCGTAATCGTTACATACCCATCACCTGTCCCACGTCAGCAGTTGTTGAGGAGGTGGCCGGTGGGACTCGAACCCCTCCTGCCCTGTTTCTGCCACGAGTAAACAGTGTGCTGCCTCTTACGCCTCCTCGACCTCCTCTTCCGCGCGCTCCAAACACATCGCCTCCGGTGCTTCCACTTCCCGCGGCTGGTCCGGATGGAGGTGATAGAGTGGCCTGAGGTTGGGGTTGAGGTGGTGTTCGATTTCTTGCTGCCATCATTCCTCCTCTATTTCTTCCTCTGCCTCCTCTAAAGCCGCCTCTGGGACCTGTTGGAGTAGCCGGTATAGATGACACCACAGAATTTTGTGACGTTGTGTTCGTGTTTGTGTTTGACGAAGGACTGGCATTAGCACTAGATGCGACAGATGAGCTTTCTGCCATGCCGAACTCGTGCTTCATCAACATCACTGCTCTTCCGGCTGGGAGACCCGATGATCTCGGGAGAGCTAGCTGGGTTGTAGATGCCGGGCTGGAAGCGATACCGGTTTTAGAAGCCATAGATTCTTCGCGCTCTAGTTTGGCGGCACGCCTTTCGCGGCGGGATGGACGGTCACCACGTTGTCTCCTGGGCGATTCCGGAAGCTGTGGCCGGTTTGTTCCGAGAGTTGATTGCACGGATAGCGTAGAGAAAGATGAGACGGCAGCTGCAGTAGATTCAGAATCCGGAGGTGTTACCACTGCCCGATCACGAGATCGTCGAGTTGAACTGCCGAGGCCAAGGTCACGATGGAGTATTGCAGCGACTCCAGATATACCGCTGCGCCTACGATCGCGATCTCTACACATTCCCGTATCACCACTCTCTTTATTCTCAATTATATTCGTGTCTGCGAATTTCTCACCTGGCTTTGGAGTAGAAACGGGAAGCCCATCAGCTGATGATCCTTGGTGGGCAACTAGAGGCAGTCCAGAGTCCATCCGTTTCAACAGCGCCATGGGTTCAATTGATTTGGACTCTTCGGAAGCGTCCTTCTGTTTTGTTTTCGATGTAGAAGCCTTTTCTCCTGTCCGGCGCTCGGCACGTTTAGCAGAGCGACTTCCGCTGCCAGATGTTGCTCTTTCGGCAGCCTTGGGCTTCGACGACTGTTTCTCGGGCCCGGTTTTTCGACTACGGATGTACTCGATGAGCGGTGTGGTCTTTGGCTTTTCGATGGGCTCATTCCATGGTAGAGGGACGGAAAGTGGGTCGTTTGCTGGGATGGGAGCCGGTGTATGGGGATCGTACGGTGGTTGTTGGAAGCCTTCTGCACTTCCTTCAGCTGTAGCAGTAGTAGGATTTAGAGAGACGAGGAAAGCTCGGAAGTCCGTATCAGATTCGATAGTACCTGCTCTGGAGTCGATGCGTACTGTCTTTTGAGGTATTTTTTGGAAAGGTGAAAATTCCATCTGTGGAAGAGTAGAGTTTCCCCTACTATCGATGAAATTGCCATGTGATCGCAGGGCACTACTGAGTTCTGTAACTTGCTTAGGATTCTTTATCTTTAGGTAACATCTCGACGGCGTAGCAGGTTTGTTACGACTATAATCGGGGAATGTGTCAGCGACAGGAAAAACAGCAACCAGTTGCAGGAAAACAAACTCTTTGGGGGTCTTCCCTTGATTCCAGGTGAAAAAGTCGATGCTTTCATCTTTGATATAGTTACTCATTGCATCGCGAAACTCGGATTCTTTAAGGTCACTAGGGAGGTGACGAATGACAACCTTCAGTCGAATGGTGGGGTGGTGGATGTATGCGACATTGCCAGATACACTACACTCTTTCACTTTGCCTCCAACTCCCCGATATCGAGTTTGAACGGTTCCTGAAGGCGGATGTGTCGAGGATGTCATCTTGGAATAACGAAGGCCGGGGCGATGAAGGGTGCGATATACTCAAAATGATGTGGAAATTTCCACTCCTAGCGTGACCTTCTGTCTTGGCACGAGTGAATCGCCTGAGATTATGTAACTCAAAACACGTGATAACAGTGAGTGCCTGATTATGATATACGGAGTTTATGACAGATGTTGAAGTTCTGGGGTGTAACATTGCTGAAAATCAAGACAAAAGTGAGATTAGGATGTGATGTTAACAGGCCTAGAACCATAAATGTAATTACAATTATTACCATGAATATCATCCAAATAATATCCTGGCTGTACTGGGGAAGAATGAATATATTAATCTTATAAGATGAGTCATTATGATACGATTAGTATTACCCTCAATATGCTGTAACCAAACTCATAAGGTTAGTGGCAATATTAGTTGCTGGCATGAACTCATTATTATTACAGTTGGAATTATAAATAATACATATTTAATATTAAAATGAAATAATACTTTTGTTTAGATATAATAAACCTTATCAAAATATGAAACAGTGAAAATTGAAACTAGTACAAAATATAACTTGGAGAAGGGTGAGTAACAGGTCTGGGTAACCTGCCAGCGGTCTGAGTTCAAACCCCAAAAACAGGTGGGTTCAGTTCCAGACCTGTCCAAAATCCTGACCCACTGCTTCTGTGTAGGCTAAACCCATACCTATACCAAACAACCTGCAGAATTTGCCAGGTTTGGCTAGACCTGTCAGTTCTAATTGCTGGTTCTGCCTTTTGGGTTATTCTATTGATGGTTGCATTCAGATATTCTACTGTCAATTACAAACATTGGCTTAGGTATATCATTGTCTTTTTTTGATGAATTAAAAACCTTTGAAATTAAAAAAAAAAAAAATATGCTACCAGCAAAATCTTGAAAATAAGAGTCAAAGGAGTGTGAACAATTTTTGGACTTACAACTTGGGTAATCTGAATGGGAATTGGTTGCAGTCATTCGTAAATAAGGTATAGATCACCTTTATATGCATCAGAGAGGAACGACATGCTCTCTGCCCCATTTGGAAATGAGTGTCAACAGAGTGTTAATGATTTTTGGTCTTGTAAATCAGGTGATTAATCAGAGACTTGGTAGATGTAATGTATAATGAAAGCATTGGCCACCTCTATATGTAACAACACTAGTGACAATATTGCAACAGTCCCCGAAAAATGAAGGTCAATGGTGCATCAACAATTGTTAGTGGTGTACATCAGGTAATTAAACAGTGATTTGGTCATTGTTATACATAATCAAAGTATTGGCTGCCAATATAGGCTACAAAAACAGCGACATGATCCCTGCCACATCCTGAAAATGAGCCTCAATAAAGAGTCAACAAGTTCTAGTGTTAAATTATGGTTAATCAAAGCGCAATGTGGCGGTGATTGTCTATATACAAAGTTTTGACTGATTTTATACTCTAAAATGCTCATGAATACTGAGTTGCAGCTTTGAAAATAAATAATGTTGTGATTGTCTGGGAGGCTGTCGTGGGAATATCACTTTCTTATCTGTCTACAAATGCTGCCAACTTCTTGATTATAGATGCTTGTGATGAAGCACCAAATAGATTACCCAAGATATGAGACCAAAAATTGTTAATGCTCAGTTGACGCACAATATTATGATGGGGCAGAGAGCATGTTGCTTTCTCTTTTACCAATGAAGGCAGCTAATACTTGAGTTATGTATAACAACAACCAAATCACTATATATTACCTGATGTAAAGGGTAAAAATGTTTGACTATCCATCGATGCTCATTTTGCCTTATGTGTATCAGGAATATGCAATATTTTGCTTGCCATAGTATATCGCTAACAGTGTTTTGGTAGCCTTTCGATGGTCGTGATGTACTTTCTCCGTTATCACTACATTGTTCGTTAATAAAACATCCAAATATATCACATATAATATTCTGTAAAGTGTCTGCTAATTGTAGCTAACAATAGACTATCAAATCCCGTTGCTTTCGATCCATGCTCGTCGTAAGTCTTCAGGTTGGCTCAATAGAATACTTTCAGCTGCATAATGGATGTCAGCTGCATTACCATGCAGCACATTGTCTACTACCCATTGGAGGTCACTTTATCCGTAAGCAAATCAGGAATAAAATCTTTATCACCCTTGTAATTCTTGGCATATACATCAAGATTGAAAAAATGAGTGTTGGGAAGAGTAGTATGTATATATACATATTTGGGGGGCAGAATTTCAATTTGGGAACATTGAGCTCCCTCAATGTCAAAGGTTGACACAGCTGGTATTCTGGGCGGAGGTGTCACTGGTTCTGGTGGACATGCATCCATATCTTTATGGCTCCAACATGTGTGGAGATTGTTTGCCATGCAATTTGGCAATGAATGCAGCCATCGGTTTGATATTCATGAATCATTGGCAGGTGTCATTCAATCACAGCCTTCACCTTTCAATGGCCAGGAACCTGAATACCCCACTTCATCTCTTCTTGGATATCATCACAAAGTTCCTTGATCAGATATCGAGTTTGCTCTATTGCAGCGCACGAAACCCCTCCTTTTGCCAATTTGGGCATATTCAAGGTAAGGTGCATGTCGGACTTTTCTAGCTGTACCTGACCTCCTTGCTTTGCCATAGTAGCTGACATGTTGACAACTTACAAGAAATTGGTTGCTGCATCTGAAAATGATATTTAGCTGTTACGTCTACTATATATGACTCTGTAGCCTCCACTAAGGCATTCAATACGTGGTTCATCCACACTTGGCAATGATTATTATGACAATAGGGTGCAAAAATCCAAGTACTGTCAACTTGATGATGTTTAATTTTGCACACTGTGCGGACAAATGCCTTGGTCAATCATGAAGGTTTCCCATTACAGGTAGCTATAGATTGATCACATAGTTCTCTGCATATAGTACCTGTATATTATATAGTGGGTTGATCGCCATCTACCTCGATATAGATTTACTCACTTCATATCGCATGGTGCTTCCAATTCTAATTACTTCTGGCTATACAGATTGTTCCAAAATGTGCATACTGTATCATATTATCGGTTCCTGCATTGGTAGCATAGTGGTGGACTAGGTGGTATGTACACTGCTGCAGTGTCCCAGCGGGTGGCGCATTGGATGAAGTGCCTGTTGCTCTACTTTGTTTGGATACACTCCAACTATCCGCAGGTGTTTTTGGAGCTGAGATTTGCTGTTGTCCAGAAGGTGTGGAAGATGATAACAAAAAGAAGTGGTAACTCCTGAGCAATCGGTAGTTAGCTTCAAGTGGAAATGGAATCAATGACTCGCAACTTGCATGTTCTACTGAATATGTAATGCTACTGGATATAGCTGCAGACTGCAGCAGTTTCCAATAGTCTCGCGATTCACAGTACATTCATCAAATGTTGTTTGATTGTTTACAGGGATTAATAATGGTGAACAACAGCTAAAATATCATAATTCAAGGATATAGAATGGACAGGCTCCAACAGAGCTAACCTGCGGTTTTGATTGTATCAAGAATGTCCCAGGATTTTATGTGAAACCAATACAAAATATTATGTCACATTGTAAAGTTAGCACTACCATTCCCAATATAGTGATGGTCAATATGCAGATTTTGCTTTATTCAATTTGATCAAATGTATGAACCTTGACATCAAGATGCAGCTGGCATACATGAGGTCCAAATTTTGCAACATGGAATATTTCACCCAACCACAAGGTCAATATACGACACAATAGTGAATGTTCCAAAGAAGAACATTCCATCACTTCTAGTGGGCAAATACAGTAAATCGACAAAGTGATCCCCGCAACAACATTATGAAGAGAATAAAAGCAAGAGCCGATTGAAAGCAGAATGGGTTTGAACTTAAGAAACATTGTGCTGCTTACAATCGAAAAAGATGCTTGTGACGGAAACAAGTTCAGAATCAAACACAGTAAGCAATGAAAACAAAGAGAAATAGATCAAGGATTATGTGGTTCGAGCAACAGCTGGGGCAACAAAGGGAGTGGAAGATGCAGAGACAGCGATTATGCTAGACCAGCAAGACAACAGAAATGGGGAAAAGGTGGCATTGACAACCTGAAAGCCCGAAAGATCAGTTGTGGAGATGTTGCATTCTTTCAGATACTGTCTGAGCGATAATGAAAGTTCCGACAATGAGGAGCATTCCAAGTACGAGGAAGACGATGGAAAAGATAGAGAACTGGATACGTCCAGCGAAGATATTCAAGGTGGCAGCCACATCGGATACGACAACATTTGGAGACCTTATGGAGACTCTTGATATCGTCCCCAGAAGATCGCAAATGCCGCAAAGGACTTGTTGACCAGGTAGTATTCATCTGAAGTTAGGTTCTGGGAAACAATTGTTACACTAACACATACCATCCCTCGTGCCTTACATGGCACCCAGTTGGCCTCCTACAATGAAATTGAAGCCTGTGGAACCCGTAAGCTTTTACCTCTGCACCCAGCATCCCTAGCTGAATCCTGGATAGAAATCAGATGCAGATGAAGAAATCATAACGGCTCCTGTGTTGCAGGAATAATTGATAGCCGAATAGCTGTTTTTGACAATCTGGCTCTCTGAAAAGCAATGCGTGTACCTCTTTTGCTATGTGGTAGCATTTTCTAGATGTAAGTGACCAAATTGTGACACATAATAATTCGTCTGTATATGTCTAAGGGTCATATATGTGATGCAAAACTTGTTTACTCAAAATCATGTAGATAGAAGATCTGGGAAGTTGATATCGTCTTGCCTGTTACACTTCAGTGAGAAAGCAACAACTGAAATTTTGACAAAATTTCCTAACAAAATATAAGAAAGTGATGTCATATGAGTCATACAATGAGGGTTCCCTGCGCAATGTGTACCTGAATGAATAATGACCATTGTGATGTAATAATTGATTTATCCAACTGTAAAACTGTCCACTCTGACCTGGTGCACAGGGGTGTGATTCTCAACATGGAATATCTTGGGTCATGGATATCAAGAAGAGAGAGCCAGATGAGGATAGGTGAGGGAGTCAGGCTAAATATATCGAAAATTGGTAGATTGATCAATAAGTCGTGAATTGCGTTCCAAAATTGCTGAAATGTGATGGTCTTGCTTCATTCATTGCTCAGATAATATATGTATTTGTGGATCTGAAACTGAGCGGCCTTGAAGCTTTTGGATGTATATGATTGTTCATAGATATGGCATATTGGCTGTCAATAATGACTGCTTACATGTTGCATACCATTGTTAAGCATCCATTGACTGTTTGTATGTCTTGAAGGTGAGTGCCAATAGAGCATCAACAACTTTGAGTTTTATTCTTTCGGCACTCAAAGGGCTGCATAGTGACATCCTATCATTCAGGACGAATTGGCCATCTTAATGAGTACAAATGATTGCGAAATGCTTTTCACCCAATCCTAGAAATAAACATCAACTGACTATCAATGACTTTTTGTCTTGGGTCTTGGATAATCCCAGAGCTGTAAAACAGCATTCACTGAAAATCACAGTATTGGATGCCATCATGGGTAAATATGCTACTTACATTATCGCTACCACATTCTAGTAGTTAGCGTCAATGCAGCCTCCACAATGTTTGGTCTAGCATCTTGGATACTCAACGGGCTGTGAAACGACAATAACCCATAATCAACATGTTGGCTACTTTTCTGGAAATAAGGAATTGTGATAATATTGCTACAACCTCCTAGAAATAAGCATTAATGGAGACTCAACAGATTTTGTTGGCGCTCAGCAAGCTACACAGGACTAAACTGCAGTTTACAATTCCCAAATAGAGTTTTTGACAGTCAGTCGTTTCAATATGGCTTCTTATATGATGTCACAAAGATGTATTAAATACCTCACAGGGCTTACATTTTTATCGCTCGTAGTTCTAGAGTCAATATTGAAAAATCAGCTTTCCACTTTACAATGACGTAACTTTAAACTGCCTTGAAAGTCAAAAGATGCAGCTGACAAATTCCTGCCACGATGTCGGATTCAAATACTTTAAATACCTCCTTACTGGAGGTTATGATATCTTCCAATAATGAATCTTTCTATATTGGTGATTTGAGCGACCTTACTATGCAAATCATCTGTGATACCTGGTGAACTTCTATGAATGTGGGCTCGAAGCGATCTATTGCTTGGAATAATGCTAGCCATATGCCTTCATGGCAATTCTATGTACACTGCAGAATGGAGGAGGCAGGGAGCCCAGCATCATCTTTATCATTTTCCATCATATTCTTCGCCATACATTGGAACATGTGACCGGTGAAATGGGGAGACACTTGGTGGAAATAGCGCACAGCACGAATTTCAACCAATTCACAAAATCGGAAGTTAGTGAATTCACTGGTTCGACAGTCAATAAAACTACTTGGGCATACTGCAGAGGCATGGAAGTCAAGGAATCTGAATTCTAAGTTTGCAATGGTAATTCATGTTTAACATTCAGGTTTTATCTATACTAACTTAACTGACACCTGAAATACTCCAAAGTGGCAGCTAAGAATTTTCTGAATTCTGAATTTCACCAAGGCACCTAGAATTACTAGCTCATGTTACAATTTGTTTTGGTTAAAATTTTTTGGAACACAATATCAAACTTACAGCAATGACAATGATATAACACATTACAAAGTCCGTCGGTGCCATTATACGCCAACTCATTGCGCAACATTTGCCAGATGAAATACTCACTGACTGTGGATATAGTTCAGAAGCAATGGCCATGAAGAAATAAAGTCAGTGTAGCTGTAGATGGGTAAACATCAAGGAACAAATTAACCATAACATTGCTCACTGGTTACAATATGGATACATATCGGGCATTGTGAGAACTACAACTCGCTTTGAATAAAGTAGATAGTGTATTTTCTCCCACTTTTCAAATATAATTCAGGATGCTAGGTCAATAGTCAACATATTGGAGCAAGGGTAGTCATATATGTGAGGGAAGTTCGAGATCATTTTGAGCTTACCGACAGCAATTAACATGGAATTCCGACTGATTGCTCCTACACAAATGAATCACTGACTCAGAAACCAAAATCAGCCTGTGTGGCCTCCGGTGTTGAGTCACTTGCATTGAGAATCCACATATGATGCAGGGCACACATCATTCAGCTTGCATTAGCTGTATTCATAAGCAGTCTGGGTGTCAAAGGCCACACCAAGTCTTGTGAAACCTATGAGTGCGACGAGCAATGTAGAGATCACCACAGCGTAGGTATTGAGAAGCGTCAAAGACTTCGAAAAGAGTGCAATCCTAGAATCAACAATGCGTTGGCCATCAGAGCAGGTTTGGCATAGGTAATTGAGAAAGTATGTATTTCAAGTGATTTTGAAAGGCCTGAAACTGACATTCATATAGCAGCGAATACTCGCTGTATTGATTACGCTGACACCGGGTAATTGAAACAAGATCACTGACTGGCAAAATGCTAAAGTACAAATTGCAGTACCATCTAGCATACATGTGAAGACATTGTGAAATTAGACACTGATAATGTTTGGGCGAGCCTCCTGATTGTGAGAAATTTGCCACGAATGGCTCAAGAATCCAAAATACAGCAATTGCCGACCACGCTTCATAACACAGGATGAATCGACTATCATGAACTATATTATGGAATCTTTCAGCCCATGCCAATACTGGACACTGTGGATCTCAAAAGAGTGTATGGTTACTGTGCGTCACATTCGCAATGTTTGCCATAACATCTTCGAGTTTATGAATGGTGTTGGATGAGCTGTAGCTGAGAACAACACTGCATGAAAGGAAGACTGATACGTCACCATGAAGTTTGTGTAACAGAAGATATCCAAATATTACACCAAGGTTACACCAACGACAGGTGTGCATTTGATTCTAGCATACATTGTTGATCATGTCTGGAATTTGCGATCATTTAGGATGCAGGATGATGGCATGTATATTAATTCTGAGGACAAGACATGTCCTATAGTACCTTATCCAAAGATGTGTTTCAGAGGTGTGAGGAGAATGAATACTTTGCCAAATATAGATGTTTGCCCATCATTAATACTGAAAGCATACCATGCAACAATCACTTCCACTCCATACTGGCTTCTAGTTCTGATCAATCATGTTATGATCTATATAATTTGTCCAGTGATAATGAAGAATATTTGAAACCTAGAAATGTGGCTGAAACAACACCCAGATGAAGTGATCATGCAGAATCCTTATTGACAGCCGCAAGGCTCTATTTGAATTCACTGCCTGAATTACCACAGTCCTGGGTAGAGATGATTCCAAATTTTACTGATTACCACTACGACTCTATGCAGACCAAGAGTATATTTCGGATACCGGATTTCACTGACTGGTGGCACCAACAGAAGGAAATGCACTTACAGTATGCCGATCACTTGAATGTTGCATACAATATATTCTCCATCACAACATGTGGTATTAGAGAGGAAGCCAGTTGTTTCCTTGGCCGTAAGGTTATTGGCTAGTGGCATACACAAATGACTGGCAAGACTGTGTGTGAAAACTTTATAGTAAGGCAGCTTGCTCGAGCCAATCTTGGGATATTGGCAGGCAATGACCCATCATTGGATACAACAATTCTGAAATCATCTTGGAAATAAGAACAGAGGCAGAGGACGGAATACTGAAGAGAATTGCCATGGTCTATGACTGATTGGAGATGTGGCAGGGCATCCAGAACCTGTGTGCTACACAGAAAGAATCTCGCACTACAAACAATCAAATGACACCTGTTCGTTACAATTAGGATACTGTAGAGATCGTCAACGCATCCTGGTCAAACTTTCAACCTGATGGTGTGGCTGTATTTAAGTTATCAGAAAGCTCACTTTTGCTACCAGCTTTGTGTCTAAAGGACCTCCCTGGAGGAGGAACTGAAGTATTAAATGTCCACTGAAGAAAAAGCATTGACTGCCATCCAGCTGAAAGTGAACTGCATAGTGCACATGAAAGTATTTCGGACACCGATATTGCCTTTTACTAGAATGTTTACTTGGGTAACTCAAATGATAGCAAAGAAGACTGGAAGCCAGATGATGTATCCAATGTACAGAAAGACAATGGTATTTAGCATCTGGCAAGCCCAGCGCAGCAGCGTGTGAGCGCCATACAAAATGTTTCCACATTGATTCTGCCATTACAGATGTCAAGGAACAATGCTGAAAATGGGTTGATGACAGTCAATACAATGGAAATGAGGAGTAATAAGGGGGAAAAGACAAAGTAGGACAGAATGGGTGAATGTATCCACACCAGGATCTTGATGTTGCTTAACCGACAATTTCATTTTGACAACTAGTAGGGAAGAATGGTGAGCTGTTGAACGTGAATATTGGTTAATAAACAGAAGCATTGTGGGTGAAATGAATCATTTGGCAAGAAGTATAAATTTTGATAGAATCAGAGCGACCAGTGTAAGAATATTACTGGCTCAGCTTTGCCAATGGGCTGAGTCTCCATCAGTCAGAAATGCAACCAATCAGTTCAAATCATTATGAATACAATTGCTGATGGCAGCAGATTATGAGTGGACAATACATGAAAATGAGCATCAATGAAGCATGAACAATTGTTGGTTTTGAAAGTAATGTAAGTGTAAAGTTATTGGGTTGATGGTATGCATCATCGATGAATTGGTAGCATTTATAGGCAAAAGACAATGCGACATGCTCCCTGTCACATTCTGAAAATTATCGTCAATGGAGCGCCCTTGACTTACGGTCCTCCATCTTGGGTATTCCAAGTGTCACCTTGTGGCAATAATTCATATACGAAGTAATGGCGGCCCTTTCAGCAAGAACAGTGCATAGTATCTATATTACCCCAATATGAAATTGACCTTGAATGGACGTTTAAGTATTGTTGGTTGTGAATATTTGATCATCATCGAATTGTGTAGGTACTTCAGCTCATAACAGAAATGTTAAGCACATTGATAGGCAAAAATGCAAAATATAAAAGAAAAGGCGCGGATTCCTAAATAATCGACATTGCAGACTGCATACCATTGAAAAAGAGATTACTGAATTTGAGTAGGTGATTTTGATAATATACTATTATCAAACAGCAACAACAAAAGCATAATATGAATCTACCAATGGACCTGCATTGGGTTAGAAACAGTTCCGGACCGGCCCTTCGGAGCCTGGACCAGGGCAAAGTTGCATGTATATGGATCTTGGCATTTCGCGTCGTCAATGTACGTCAACAGTCAATTTGGGGGCGGTTTGATAAAACTCCTCCAATCTGTCTGAACTGGGCGGGGTGCCAGAGGGTAGCCCAGCAGGTCCCTGTGTAGATTCACATAATGCTATTGCGTTTGCTCGTTGATAGTAGTATATTTTCATAATCACTTATTAACCATCGAGTAATCTGCTTTTCCACATTTTGCAGTTTGTGATGTCAATTGTTTTGCACTCTATGTATTTCATATGATATTGTGTATTCTTGTCTAAAAAGGTGGTCATTTATTCTGTGATGAGATGAAGTATCCATGCAATGCCTTCATTACCCAAGATGCAAGTTCTAAAATTGCTGTCACTCCGGTCATGCTCATTTTCATGATTGGGTAACATGTGTCATGTGCTGTTTTGTCTGCACTGGCTGCCATTACATCATATGTGGCTTGTTGCCACAAATAGACAGTTTGGTAGCCGAAGATGCGAGAACACATATTGTTGATGCTGTTTTGAAGCTCAGTTACAGGATGGGGCAAGACACCTGTCACGAATGTTTTTGCCTCTAACGGTGGTCGATGCATCATTTATGGATGTTTGTAAGCAATAGTCAGTTAGATTACTCAAAATGCAAGAAAAATAATCGTTGATGCCTTATTGATGTTCATTATCAGGATGCGGCAGGGAGCATGTTGCGGTTGTGTTTGTCACTAAACGCAGCCTATACATCATTTATAAATGTTTGCAACCAAATGCCCATTAGATGACTCAGGATGCAAGACCAAAAATCATTGACAATCCACGGACGCTGATTTTCAGGATGGTGTACAGAGCGTGTCGCAATTGTTCCTGCCTCTGAACACGGTCAATACCTCATATAGGGATGTTTGCATCCAATTGCCGCATAGATTACCCACAATGCAACACCAAAAATCTTTGAAACGGTGCTGACACACATTTTCGGAATGGGGCAGTGACCATGTTACTTTCTCGTTTGCCTATAGATGTTGTCAGCACATAGGTTATGCATAACAGTGACAAAACTACTTTTCAATTACCAATCTTACAAGACAAAACTTCTATGACACTCCATCAATGTTGATTTTAATATATTGTTTCCGAACAATCTGCTGCCATTGCTAACTGTATACATAATTATTTGAACTCATTGGTTGCCTTTGTGACTGATTCAGACTCAGCTCTTTGGAAAAGCTGAGCCTAGTATAATTCTTGAACTGGTTGTACTGATTATATTAAAATCCATAGATCTTGCAAAATGATTCATTTTGTCTGCTATATTTCTCTGTATTGACCAATATCAACATGCAACTATTTGATATTCCCCTATAATATTTCTGTACATGAAATCCTTGTGCGGACGGATTGTTGTGTGGCCATCACGTGGGTTGGTTGATGGTGGAACCCGGCTGAGATACATGCATGTTTGTTCTTTTGTACGTGTCAATTAGACTTGCAGAGACAGTGAGTGAATTTAGGTTAATTGAGAGAGATTTAGCACAGCCGTCAAGATACAACAGGTTATGAGCCCGTGCACTTTGCCGATTTGACGAACTTGACTCAGATTTAAATTTTGAATTGCAGCTTCATCGACACTGTCTTGGAGGAGTACAGATTCACTTGACACATAACGAAGATGGCCAAATTGACAGCGATCTCACTGAAGAAGTTGGATGGTACAGACTACAATAGCTGCAGTTTGGAAATCGAAATACTCTTGGAGTAGAAGTAGGTTCTCGGCATTGTTGACAGTGGAGAGGAAGCAGCGAATGGGAAGGATGGGACAGAGTTTAAAGCATGAAAGAAACAACATGGAATCGCACGGTCGAGTATTCTCCTCGCGATGGACCGGTCATTGCAGCAGAAGTATGGCATTCAGAACGATGCAACAGTGCTCTGGGATCAGATGAAGGAGGACTACAAATCGAAGGTGAAACTGAATGATTGGGCTTTGCGAGATGAAATGTCCGCTGTGAGATTGAGTGATTGGGAGAATGTACAGAAGTAGTCATCAAAGATCCGGAGTTATGTGAATGACTGCAATCATTGCACCTACACCGATAGTTCATCTCCTGGTAGTGGTACGATGCCGAAGAGGAAGCACACCTATTAGCTGATGAAGTGTGTACCGAAGGATGGTGATTGGAGGGGTTTCACCCAGTTGATGTACAACAAGATTGACACCATGGCCGACCAACCGGATGAGGTTTTCACGAAGTTGGGAGCCCACGAAGCACAGCAACAGCAGGAAGATGATTCAGAAGTGGCAGCCACGTTCCCAAAGTTGCAGACCAACAGCGAGAAGCGGAATTCAAAGCACTCTCGGAAGTCCCGGAAGTCCTGTGAAAGCGGCACTGAGTGTTAGAGCAGTAATCCTGATATTGAGAAGAAGCATCACCGCATGCAGACTCAGAAATGTTACAGATGCCATGCAGTGGGGCAGATTGCGTGGTATTGTCCAAGCACTGCACCGGTGGAGGGCAGAGCACCGACAGAGACAGCAGCAACAACGATGACGATGACAGTAATTGAGAACTATTGGAGGAAAGTAACGAACGGAGAGAGCTCATCGAACAAGAGCTGGTATTTGGATTGTGCAACCACGTCTTACATTTGCGGCGATTGGCGAAAGTTTGAATAGTATACAGAGTATACCACAAGAGAAGAGCAGGAGACTTGTGACTTTGCTGACAGGGTTTTAGGCAAGGCCATCAGATGTGGAGACGTGCGGTTGAGGCTTCGGCTGCCAGGATACCGCAGGAATCAGGAGGTTGTTGTGAGAAAAGTCTTTTATATTGAAGGAGAACACAACTTGCTGTCACAATCGCGGCTTATGGATCGGGGGATGCAGATTGTGCCCGTCAACAGCTATTGAAGCAAGATATAGGACACAGTGCCAACAGACAGTGCTGAAAGTCAAAGTCGAGGTTGAGCAATTCTTGTGAGCGTGGCACACCCGATTGGAGGGTTATTCTGGCTGGATGTGATGTTTGCAGTAGAGAGATATCGTGTGAGAGAATAATTGTTTCAGAGGAGCAGCAGGCACGGTTAAGTACATCAGAGGAGCTTTGGAACAGCTGCAGGCACCGTTAATTGTTGGGGAGGAGCTTAAGCCAAGCTCTAACTTTGTTTGGATTATAGTTTAGCACTTACGGTCGTGATACCACCCTAGAGGCTTGCAGGGACGGCATTGAGTGTAGTCATCACATGAGTTGGTTTAGGGTTGAGCGCAGCGGAGCCGCATGCACTTTAGTTCTTGTGTACATGTTAACTCGACTTAGAAAGACAGTCAGTGAGTTTAGGTCAGTTGAGAGAGATTCAGCACAGCATTCAGGACACAACAATCCTCGGTCAAACAACATACAGAACCGGGAGAAAGACATTGATGCACTTCATCCTGCATTGTTTCGTTACCCTTATACCGTCCCATTATCATTGCATTGACTGACATCAACACCTGTTCAGTGTTGTTCATTGACCTCCATACTGGCTAAATCAATCCGGGATCATTTGGTGTGGCACTCACATCCCCTCGTTCTGGGTTTGCTGGAATGTCAATGCCATTGTTCAGCGTTATGTCTGATTAACCTCTACATCCCAATCATCTTCAATGTCATTTTGATGATCCAAGTCAAGATACCAGTAAAGCCAAGCATCGGTGTCCACAATGCTTTCAGGAGCACTATCTGTATTACAATAGGCTGTATTTGGGACGATTCTTGTTATTTGGTCAACAGTTAAGCCCTGTGATCGTCCCCCAGTAAGGTCCTATGCAGAGATTGCCGGTGGCAAAGGTGATCTTGCCGACATTGTAAATACAGCCCCACCATCATGTTGAATGTCTGACCAGAATGCTTTGACCTTCTCATTTGTACCTGAGATGTATTCTATGGCTGTCATTTGCGTGTTCTGTGCACAAGATTTCATCTGTGTAGTACATAGGATTTGGCTGCCCTGCCATATCTGCAAAATGTTGTGGACCTTGGCCATTCTGTGCAATTTTCTATCCTCCACCTCTCTCTTCAATTCCAAGATGTTTTTAGTATTTGTTGTATGCAATGCTGGGTCATCAGCTGTCAATATTCTGTTATTAGCTGAAGCATACTGCCTCACTATAACTTGTTGGCAAAGGGTTTTGCCAGTTGTATTTCACTGCTTCCAGCCAATAACATCTCACCCAAAAGATCAACTGGCCACCACTCATACATCTTGTAGTATCACAGTGAATATATTGTATGCCACATTAGAGCGATCGGTGTTAATTGAATGTGTTTCCTCTTGTTGACACCACCAGTCAGTGATATCCAGTATCCACAAGATACTGCTACTCTCTACAGTGCCAGAGTGATAATCATTAAGACTCAGATTAATCTGCCCCCAGTTCTGGTGTAGTTCAGGTGGTGAATTGAAATGGAGCCTTCTGGCTGTCACTAAGCATGCGGCTATATCAGTTAGTCTGGCTATCGTTTCACCCACCATCTTGGGCATTATATATTCATTATCATTGCAGGACAAATCATAAGGATCAGAAGAAGATGTAGCAGATCCAGAAGTCATTGTGGAGGGGAAGAGAGTTTTGCTCAGTATGGTTTCAGGTTGAATGACAGCCAAATGTTCATTTTTGGCACAGTATTCATTCTCCACATACTTTAGAAAAGCCTGTTGGTATTGGACCATACAGAAAGTCTCATTCTCAAAATGTATATCGATGCCTTTATCATACTTCCTAAATAATTGCAACTTCCGGCAACTGTCAAGTATGTGTTTTGAATTGAGTAGTATAGCCATCATTGGAGTAACTTCAGCATAATATTTGGATAACATCTTGTACGCAAACTTCACGGTGAAGTATATTTATTCTTTCAATTCAGTCTGCTTATTAGGTAAAGCTCGCATAATGCTATTAATATGATTGAACATTTCATAGTAGAGTGAGGAAATGAGATGGAAAGTGACCATATGCGTTTCTGAACTCCGCAGAGTCCAGTATTGAAATGTTCATGAATCCTGAATAACATAATTGACGATCGTCCATTAATGCTGTGTGGTAAAGAGAGGCCAGTCGTCACCATATTTTGGATTCTTCTGTCACTCTCAGGTAAACTCACTCAGTTGGTAGGGTTGCTCAAGCATCTGCAGTTTCCAATTTCATGGTTTCTTTACATTCCAACTAGGTTGCACTGCGATTTGAATTTCGGCTTTATCAAGGTGAATGAATTTGTTTTGATGATCCACTGCTAGCATGATCAATTTAGGAAGCATTTGCTGTTATCTGAACGTTGGTTTTAGAACATTCAAAATTACTTCAAATACATACTGTCTTAATAGTATGTGCTAAACCAGATCTCATGGCCAACACGATGTTCAGTCTAGCATTGCTCTCTTTATGAAGTCTTTCACTTTTCCCAATGTCTATTCTTTCAATCTCTCAAATTGCAGATCACACTCATGGGCATCCCAAGACATGGTACAGCTATTGGCACCTACACCGCTCATGAATGCACCCAAACCAAGCTGAACGATATGTGCCATGCATGGTATGTGGTTTCTCAATGCAAACCGCTCGATCCCGGATACCACAAGGGTTGCATGTAATTTGCAAGCGATTCTGTAGTTTGAGGAAGCATTATTTGTTGTAATTCCCAGTAAATAGCTGTCGGAAAGCCAAAATCAATCAAAAACTTCCTTTAAATGTATGGCTAGTCTTGTTCTAGTATGTTAACCATTCCAATATCATTATTATTCAGGTTTGGACATAAAAAAAGTATACGCTATAAACATTATCTGTTGTACGGTGTCCGGTGTCCTGAATCTCTCTATTGACCTAAACTCACTGACTCTCGCTAAGTCTAATTGACACGTATACAAGAACTAAAGTGATGCGGCTCTGCAGCGCACAACCCTAAACCAACCCACATGATGCCCACACTCAAATCCGTCCCCATACTCCTCCAGGGAAGTATTATGAACGTAGTGCTAAACTCCAAAGAAAACGAAGATAGAGCTTTGCCTGAAGCTCCTCCCAAAACAACACCAAGCCCAGAATTCCTCCCAAAGAATCAACCGTGCCGAGAGCTTCTCCGAAGCTCCTCCGAAACAATTATCCTCTCGCTCGATATCTCTTTCCTGGAAACTTCACATCCAGCTGGAATAACCCTCCAATCTGGCGTGCCACGCCCACAAAATTTCCTCGACCTTGACCTCGAGCTTGACCTCGAGAACCGTCCTCTGCCGGCGATTTGTCGTATATCTTGATTCCATAGCCATTGACAGGGACAATCTGTAGTCCCTGATCCATAAGCCGCGATTGGGAGACCGAGTTGTGTGCTCCTTCCACATGCAAGATGTTTGTCACAACCACTTCATTCCTACGGCCTCCTGGTCATCGAAGTTTCAGTCGTACATCACCATGCCCGATGGCCTTGCCCGCTTTCCTGCCAGCAAAGTTACGAATCTCCCGCTCTTCTCTCTTGGTATACTCGGTGTACCGTTCGAACCTTTGTCGATCTCCACAAATGTGAGAGGTGGTGGCACAGTCCAAGTACCAGCTCTCCTTCGATGGACTCTTTCCGTTCGTAACTGTCATCCAATAGTTCTCAATTGATGTTGTCGTCGTCGCTGCGGCTGCGGCTGCAGCAGTCTGTGTCTGCGCTGCACTCTCCATTGGTGCCGCGCTCTCCATTGGTGCCGTGCTTGGACAATACCGCGCAATGTGCCCCACCTTATGGCATCTGTAGCACTCCTGAGTATGCCTGCGGTGATGCTTCTCACTCTCCAAACTACTACCATCACTCTCACTGCTGCTATCACGCGACTTCCATGACTTCCGAGTCTGTCTCCGTTTATCGCTATTCGTCCGCAACTTTGAGAACATGGCTGCCACGTCCGAATCATCTTCATTCTGTAATCACGCTACGTGGGCTTTCATCTTCGTGACAATCTCCTCCGGTTTGTCGGCCAATGTGTCGATCTTGTCGTACATCAACTGGGTGAAAAACCTCCAATCATCATCCTTAGGTATACCCTGCATCAGATAGTAGCTGTGCTCACTCATTGGCATCATACCGCTATCAGTCGAACTGTCGGCGCAGAGGTTGAAGTCATTCACATGCCCCTGGATCATCGATGCGTACTCGTGCACATTCTCGCAATTGCTCAACTTTACTGCTGACATCTCGTCGTGCAAAGCCCACACATTGAGCTTCACCGTTGACTTGTAGTCCTCCTTCAGCTGATCCCACAGTGCATTCGCGTCTTTCTGAACGCCATACTGCTGCTGCAATCACCTCTCCATCCCGAGGAAAAAGGTCGACCGCGCGATTCCGTGCTGCTTCTTCCATGATTGGAGCTCTGTCATGTCTTCTGGTGCTTCCTCTGTACCATCGACAATGCCAAGAACCTGTTTCTGTTCCAACAGTATTTCTATTTCCAAACTCCAGCTCTTGTAGTCCGTACCATGAAACTTCTTAATCGTGATCGCTGTCGATTCGGCCATCTTGTCGTCTGTACACTTGGCGACTCTGTCTGTACTCCTTCGAGACCGTGTCAATGATGCCGTAAATCCGAGTCGAGTTCATCAAATCAGCGAAGTGCCCAGGCTCATAACCGGTTGGACGGTGTCCGGTGTCCTGAATCTCTCTATTGACCTAAACTCACTAACTCTCGCTAAGTCTAATTGACACGTACACAAGAACTAAAGTGATGCGGCTCTGCCACGTACAACCCTAAACCAACCCATGTGATGGCCGCACTCAAATCCGTCCCAACATTATCGACTGACAGTTGTATTTCTTGCAATGCTCAATTTCGATCCATGAAGTAAGCAATGACTGATGTTATGACAAATTTGTTCATTGATGTCCACCTGTCTAAAGCTACACTAACTATATTTGTTCATGGCAATTGCTTCAAAAATGATTCCACTGTCAGTGTGTACTATCTCCGGCGAATATTGTTCAGACTCATTGTGGACAGTAGTAAAAACTCTTGTCGTAATGCATTATATAACCGTCGTAACTCGTGCTTGAGATTGTGTTCAAGGCGATGTGAGCCGGAACAAGTCCAAACATGAGGTAGTCAATCCAAGTTTCTTGATGAAATTTGGCAGTTTGAAAGTTCTTCTCTGCCAGTGTGTAGTGTTTTGTATCTCAATTAAGTTATGATAGCTCATACCTAAATGTCAACTATGAATTTCAGTTGCAATCTTACAATTAGAATTCCTGAACATCGTTGTCTCTTCAGTGAGGCCAAAGTAGTTTCGTGGACTATTTAACTAGTCCATTCCGAATCTTCTGACTCTGTTAGTATGTTTCACTTCGTGATCTGCACATATGACCACTCGTGATTCCCCATTGAGCTGGTCACATCTTCTCATGGATGGTGAAGAACTTGATCACACACGACATATATGATTCCAGGGCTGCCTGTCTCCTGCACTGCGCAGTACAACTAGAATCGCCACAAAAGCGCATGTCTAGATGTATTCCAAGCAATAGGGCTCATTGAGTCTACATTCATAGAAGCCCACAGAGTGTCAAATAGGATTGCTTAATTAGGGTTGCTCAAATCACAAATGAAGACACATTTATTGTTTGAACATATGATAACCTCTCGCAACAAGGTATTTAAAGATTTTGAATCTGATATTGCTAAAGGCATTTGATAGCTGGATAATTCAACATAAGAGACTGTTAAACATTAGGTTATGGTAGAGTAGAAACCTGGCTCTTAATCATTGACTTTTGAGCTACAAGGAAAGAAAAAGTATGCTCTGTGAGACATTGCATGCATATGTCTAAAGTTGTATACAGGGACATGATGAAAAGACTGGCTGTGAATAACTCAATATGGGAACAATGCAGCAGTGTTCTACGCTGTGTAGCTTACTGAGCCCCCACAAATACATTTGACCCTCCATTGGTGCACATTTTTAGTTGGCAGTTGTGATATCGTCCCTAGCATTTCTGTCTATAAGTGATGCTGATGATTCGATTCTAAGTTAACACTGTTGCATACCCCTTCGATTGTCCAAGAAGCAAGACAAAAAGTCATTGACACCCTGTTGATGCTCATTGTTGGTGGTGATTGTGATATTATCATTTGCATTGTTGCTTATAGCGGCAGCCGATACATTGATTATTGGTTTATACTATTGCCTTGCGATTTGAGTATTCAAGATGCAAGACCAAAAATCATGGACAATGTGTTGATGGTTCTTTTAAGGTGATAGTAGGGAGATCGTCACAAATATTTTTGCATACAAAGGCAGCCAATACTGTGATGATTGGTTTATGCTGTTGCATAGCCCTGTGATTATGCATGATGCAAAACCATAAATGGTTGACACTCCAATAACCCTCACGTTTAGGAGGTGGTGGTGATATTATAACAAGCATTTTGGCTCAGGAAGGCCACCACTACTGTTATCATGGATAAATGCCAACGCACAGCCCAGGAATTGTTAAAGATGCAAGCCCAAAAGTCGTAGGCACTCCAGTGACGCTCATTTCTAGAATAGGGCAAAGAGTTTGTTAGTTTTCTTTTCACCAATAAAGACTGGCAGTACGTCCACTTTGGACAGAGATTACTATGGAGCCTTTTGATTGCTGAATGGGTAAGACAAATAATCATTGATGCTTTGTTGACATTCACCTTAAAGACATCCTAACTGCCATTGCATGCTCAACAATTGTTTGTGTAATGCATACAGTTATTGTTGACAGCCAAAAAATGGTGTATATGTATAATAATCTGCATCCAATAGCATGGAGGCATCACAGTTTCAGATGCAGCACAATACATATCATCTGAGCGATGAATGAAGTATGCCAATCATGTTTCAGCGCTTTTGGTTGGCAATTTACGTCATATAGATCAAGTGTCTAGTTATTGATATCTGTAGCCCAACTTTTTGATGTTTCCGTATCCAGCTCCTTCTCCTCGCTTTCCAAGACCTGCCCGAATCAATTGTCAAAAACTTGACCCTGGGCGTCAGGTCTGAGCTGAGGGTTATGAAGTTGGATATATAGATCAATGCAGTATAATGGTCACCATTTATCCGAATTTGCATTGGGCATTGACTGCTTCTTCTATAACTCTTTTGACATCACTGACTTATATTTTGTTTGTAAATTTTGTCTCTATATTAGTTTTGCTTTCTCACTTAACTGTAACTGGCAGGAGTATATTAAGGTTGGTGGTTGTCTCTCGACTTGATTTGGTGTCCAGAACTTTTGCACGGGCCATTCCACCCCTGTACATGCACAGACCAATTCTCATACATTACGATCTGTTTATTGAGTTTGAGACAAAGCTGACGTGTAGCAAAATAAATACATGAATTGCTATTGAAAGAAATATATCATCAAAACAAGCTGTTCCGCTACACCAGGAAAAATGACCGTACACGATGCATAACTCATACAGAAGCTGTTTTTGGGCAGGGAATTCCTGGCATATTTGACACATGGCACTAAGAGGTGCTATGGACGTGCAATCTGACTAGATTACTACGATACGTATGCGATTATGGGTGCTGGATTCTATACATCATGCTGAATTCAATAAAACTGCCATATTCACTTCATTGCACACTCAGAAGTACACTCTGAAGTACACTCCTGATTGCACTCGAAAACACACTTCCAGCCTACATGACTATATGTTCCCAACTCAGCTCTCAAGACGCTTCCAAGTACACTGAGTATATTCTCAAGTACTCTTTCAGGCATGCTCCCAAGGACGCTCCCACTTGCACTTGATGGCACACTGCCAGCCTGCTTGACTCTACACTTCGAAACCAGCAGTCAAGAAGCTCTCAAGCACCCTCCCGAGCACGCTCTCAAGTACACTCCCAATTGCACTCGCTAATACACTCCCAGCCTACTTGACTATAAGCTGCCAAGTAAGATCTCCAGACGCTCCCCTGCATACCCGAGAATGTTCTCAAGTACACTCTCGGGCATGTTCCCAAGAACACTCCCACTTGCACTCGATGGCACACAGCCAGCCTGCTTGAATGTACACTCCCAAACCAGTGCTCAAGAAGCTGTCAATCACATTCCCGAGCGTGCACTCCAGTACGCTTCCAATTGCACTCGATGTTACACTCGCAGCCTACTTGGCTCTACGCTCCCAAGTACACTCTCAAGAGGGAAGACACTCCCAATCTCACTTAGCAATATGCTCACATGTACCCTCCTGCATGCTCGATCCAGAGACTTGGGGAGTTGCGGAAGCCAGGCAGCGGGAGGCGTGAGGCAGGTGGGGTATGGTGGGCAGTGTTTGGCGGGCGGCATGAGGCATGTGGTGTGTTGCAGATGGCGGGCTGGGTATTGTAGCCGAATCATGACATTGGTCGATATCATAGTCTGAACCTTATCCTTAGCACGGCCACCGTGACAAGATCTCATGATGCCTCATGGTCATGGTGTTGACAATTGTAGCCTTAGACTCCACCGAAAAGGTATACAATTCAAACTTGGGGAGAGCCGATCTGTGATTCAGATTTTCCAGCGGAATCTGGTACCCACTTCCCATTGATTGTGGCCGTATGTGTACGCATTTGGTCTGAGGCTAATGCAGATCATGGCGATGGCGATGGTGATGGCGATGGTGATGGCGATGGTGATGGCGATGGTGATTGCAATGGTGATGGCAATGGTGATGGCAATGGTGATGGCAATGGTGATGGCAATGGTGATGGCAATGGTGATGGCAATGGTGATTGTGTTGGTGATAGTGATCATAGTACCAGAAGTACTTAGACAAGTGGGTTAGCTACGCCAACATCAGCAACAAAGCTTCCACCGACTTTAAGCCTTGTATTAGCCAAAGCTTCCACACCCTTTGAGCCTTTTACTAGCCAAAGCTTCCACAGACCTAGAGCCTTCTATTAGCCAAAGGTTCCACCAACTCAAAGTTATCTATCGGGCAAAGCTTCCATTGGAAAACTCTACTCCTCCCGAATATGCTCTTGCATACGCGATCCAGAGACTTGTTGAGTTCCAGATGCCAGGCATCTGGAGGCGTGAGGCAGGTGGCATGGGGCATGTGACATGTTTGGGTAGCAGGTGGTGGGCAGTGTGGCGGCAAAATCTGTTGCTCACCACCACCGCCACAAAGCTTGACAGAGGACCGAGCGAAGGCGCGGGTACGGAGATACAGCGATGATGGAGACGGACTGGGCAACGGCAGGTGTACAGAGATACAGGGGTAGCGGAGATGGATGGAGTGACGGGGAGTATATGTTCGGGAGACCCCAAGGTAGACAGCTTGCATCACATCTTGTATCTCATCTCATCTCATCATCTTATCATACCACGAATTGTACACTCCATCTTTCACATGTTTTTGATCGCACTCGCTGTTTCTGAGATTTTGAGGATCCACGCATTTGTGTGGATCCTCACAGCCGGTTAGTATCATATCTTCTCAACCTGTTCCTACACTCCTCGAGCCAGAACTGCTCTTTCCCACAAATTCCTTTTGAAATGCCGCTCGAGGTGCAGCGGAGTCTCGAAGGTGGGCTCTCTGCCTTCTAGCTCCGCCATTTCACCCCAGTGGCCGAAATCTTGACGTCGGTCGACATCATAGTCTGAACCATATCTTTATCGCAGCGAACAATACGAGATCTCCCAATACCTCAAGGCCATGGTGTTGCCAATTGCAACCTTAGATTTTGCAGGAAAGGTTGATAATTCGATCTTGGGGAGAGCAGATCTTTGATTCGGATTTTCCAGTGGGATCTGCTGTCCACTTCCCATCGACCGTGGGCATATGTGCGTGAATTCAGTCTGGAGCAGATGGTGATGATTGCAATGGTGATGGCCATGATGGTGATAGCGATGGTGATGGTGTTAGTGATGGCGATTACAGTACTAGAAGCACCTAGACAAGTAGGTTAGCAACATCAATGTCAGCATCAAAGCTTCCACAGACTTAGAGCCTTATATTAACCAAAGCGTCCACAGACTTAGAGCCTTCCAGTAGCCATAGCTTCCTGACTTAGAACCTGCCATTAGCCAAAGCTTCCACAGACTTAGAAGCTTCTATTAGGCAAAGCTTGCACAAACTCAGAGTTTGATATCGGCCAAAAGCTTCCAGTGGAAAACTCTACTCTTCCCGAAGTGCGGCTCTCTCAAGCAGGCTCTCAAGCAAGCTCTCAAGCAGGCTTTCAAGCAGGCTTTCAAGCAGGCTCTCAAGCAGGCTCTCAAGCAGGCTCTCAAGCAGGCTCCCAAGCAGGCTCTCAAGCAGGCTCTCAAGCAGGCTCTCAAGCAGGCTCTCAAGCAGGCTCTCAAGCAGGCTCTCAAGCAGGCTCTCAAGCAGGCTCTCAAGCAGGCTCCCCAGCAGGCTCTCAAGCAGGCTGTCAAGCAGGCACAAGAGCAGGCTTTCAATTGCCAGTGGGCTCTGAAGCAGACTTGCAGCGATCGTGTATACAGTACCGGTGTATCCGCAGGCAGTAAAGACAAGTATAGGTCCATCTTTGGCCAGCAGCAATATATAGTTCCATAGGGCCATGGATTCATCTCTATGAATCGACTATAGATGACGATAGACTGCACGTTGAGAAGGGGTCCATGGGAAGCTTGCAATGAGCCGCGCGTGTAGGCGTGTGAACGTAGCGCAGCCTATAGTCGATTAGCACTTTTGCCGATATATGTATTCCTCTGGTGATGCAGGAGATGTCACCATTTCTACGTTTGATTACAATCTCTACATGGTAACTGTACAGTACTGCTATATGGATGGATATGAGCTTCCAGGTTCTACAGGTGTCAATTTTCTAATAGGCGACCAATTGGGTGGTGGGTCTCACTGGAGAGACATTTTGTGTTTGTGTGACTGTCGTTTTCAGGAACCCAGCCTCAATAGACTACTTTCTGGTTAAATTGTTTCTTGTGGTATTTGCAACTTTCCAGGGACCATATTAAGAGTTCAGATAAGCTCTTCAAATGTTCTCAGTGCAGGTGAGGCTGCTATGCTATCCGTTTGCAGCATACAATCTGCCGGAAGCTTCAAATCAGCTTTCATGTGCATCATCTCTCTTTCACGGAACCAATTGAACACATCGCTCAATCCCAGCTGGGTTGATTCATGAAGTCTCATCTGCTACTGCTGATAACTCTCCATCAACCGCTGTACAGTTTTGGTGATTGCGCCCATCACCCAGTGGGCTTTGTCATCTGTGCTCAGTGTGCGCTGCCCTGTAGCCTCTTCATCATCTTCTTTGTCCTCACTGTGCTTCTCAGTATCGGAACATGCTAGATCATTCAGACAGTCTCTGACAGCATTAAACATCTTCTCAAATATTTTTTCTGGTTTGCTGGTTGTTAAATCTACTATTTCAGAATTTTGCATATCTCCCTGCTCTTGTACAATCAATATCTCTGTGGCTTGAACTCGCTCTCTTGCCACAGTGGTTTCGCTATACACATAATCCTTGATCCATTGTTCTTTCATTTCACTACTTAATCAGTGTGTTTTGCATTGTGCTCTGCCAATAGGCTGTGTTTATATCATATGCTGCACAATGCTCCCAAGGCTTCGACCCTGTCTGCTGCCAAGATGCTGTTGCATTTATTCACTTGCTGATGTCACCATCTGAATTGCTATGTCAATTTGCTTTATTTGCCTACTGGAAGTGGCGAATGGTTCTGGGTTGGAAAATTGACAATTGAATCTTCAGTTGACATTGTTGTTCACGAAGATGTTAGATGTTGCACACTATAGACCACAGGGAGGCAAGCTGAGTCGTTTATGTTGAGGCAGGTATGTTTCGTCAACTTGATCAAATCACAATCTGCATTTTGAGTGTCATTAGATTGGGAATTGAAATACTAACCCTACCACATAACGTGATGTGTAGTGTCTGGTTGATGTCAGTTCCTAAGGGTGGCTTGAGACAAACATGACCAGATATCATTTCCACGGATGAATGTCCTGCTCATGTTTCAGAAGCCTGCGATTTCAGTTGTCGTTCGCTGCTGTTTATTGCTGTTGACCAGCAGGCAGCATCTGACTAACTACATGCAAATTGTGCGACCATTGGAATCCTATGCAACCTGCAGCAATACGTAGCAGGATTACATCTTCAGTAGCACATGCGACTTGGCAGTTATTGATTCCTTCTTGACTTGAAGCTAACTATATAAACATCAGCACTTCATACCTCCTTTCATGATCATTTCACTCACCTCTTCCACAACAGCAAGTCTTGGCTCGAAAAATAGCTCAGCAAGTGGAACGCGGATCTGAATTGAGCAAACAACCCAAAGCGTTGACCATTGTGCCACTTGCTGTATCACAGCAGCAATGCTGACACCAGATAGTCCACTGCGATGCTGCCGATGCAGCCACCAGATATATGGCCCCGGACTTCCATGAACAAATGGGCTATGAAAACAGATGCAACCAGGATCAGCAGCAGCATGAGATAGGATGTGAGTAAGTCCAGATTGAGGTAGACAGGTGTCAACTGACAATATAATCTATGTCCGGCGAACACAGAGAGCTCTGTGACCAGTCAATAACTGTCTGTAATGGCAAACCAGCAGCGCCACCCAAGGCATTTGCCCACACAGTTCGCGAATTTGAACATCAAGATGTTGTCAGTTCTGCGATTGTCGTGGAAGAATTTCTTGATAAGCATTCCTGACAGTGGATGAAGCAGGCTTTCACTACCTTTTGGGAGGCTATGGAGTCATATATGATAGAGGTAGTTGTTGAATCTCATATTTAGAAGCAGCAACTCATTTGTTGTAGGTATTCAATATGTCAGATACAATGGCAACAAAAGGAGGTTGGGTACAGCGAGAACAGTCCAACATGCAGATTGCCTTGAATATGGTAAAAATGGCCGAAAGAAGGTATCGAATGGTACAATAGCAGATACTCAATACCTGATCAAGATACTCAATGCTGAAGTTGGAGACAAGAAGCCGTGATGCATTGAGTTTTGTGGCCAATGATAGGTGAAGACTTTGATAGAAAAATACTTGGTAATGATTTGTGATATACAAACAGACGGCTGCCTTTATTGAGAAAATTGCGCATGAATGAATCCCTAGATACTCTGGAGGCACACTGCAATCATTCCACCTCCACTAGTACTGCATCAGCAAAAAAAGATTTCTGTCCTGGTGGCATGGCTCCTTCAGAGTGGACGCACTCTGTCAGAGCCGTCAGAGACACCCTGGTGGTGTATTATTCGGCGCCTGACGTCAATACCACACACCAGGTCGCATATTGCCCTCCGATTGCAGCTTCACTGTTTGTTCTTGCTGTGTCAGTTTCCTATTTCAAACCATCACTCTGGTGTTGTGGCCAACTGTGACCATACCTCAGAATGGGTACATTGGGTATGCGCTTGCATCAGGATTGCAATGCAATGGGCGATGCTGCGAAACACTCTCCTCGCGTTCCTTCTATCTGCGCACAAAATGCAATTCTCTGTTTACACATTATACACATCATTTGAAGTCGCCAGATCTATGTAGCTATTGACAATCCATTGCTCGTTCCGTCTGTCTCCTGTCGTACTACTAGTACTTATCTCTGGAATTATGTGCACTCAGCCAATGATGTTTCCCATGCTGAATACTTGCAAACCAAAAGCTGCCGGGTATTTTCCCCATTGTACAAATTTCGAGATGGGAACCAAGTTAACTGAGTTTTGAGGTATTGTGGTGAGTGCCAGGGCTAACCAGTACTCAAAGAAAGCTCCATTTTCGTTTAGCAGCTTGATTTTGAATAGTCATTGTAGTTGCCACTCGAGACGCCCATTCAGCGTACCAGAACACCTCTCAGGACATTGTGGTACCCACACCCAGTCGTTTTGTGGATTCCCACCCTGGGAACTCTAGCTTCCTGTGCATCGACTCATCTCAGATATGTGTTCACCTTCTCAATTGTCAACTTGTACCTTTATGCCATGGTGTATACTGAGCCCCATTGCCGGCAGTTGTTCATCCGATATATACGGCTTTGTCCGACAGTAACGCGGGATAAACCACCGCGTTCTGCAGTATTTTGCCACGTGGTGCGTTGCGTCTTGCCTATGGTAGAGTAATGCTCTGATGTCTTTGATCATAGCATTAGGATGGTTTCCATAACAGCAGTTTCGGGTTCCCATGAATTCGGGCTTCGCATGTGACCGGGAGCTTAGTGTTTCAGACAGATCAGTACCAGAAGGCAGGACTTAGACAGCGGCAGCACTTTTCTCCTGACACTCAACATCAACAAAAAATATTTCCGTCCGGGCGGAATGGTTCCGTCAGAGCGGACACACTCAGTCAGAGCAATCTGAGAGAATGAAGTGGCGGACTACTCTACGCCTGGCATCAATTCAATGCGTTGCATTCCATATCGGCCTCTAATCACTGTTTCACTGTTTCTTCTCGTTCTGTCAGTCTCCAAATGTAAATGATCACACTGGCGTTGGGGCAAACTGTGACCATATGTCGGAATGGATTCATTGAGTAAGCGCGTGTATCGGAATTGCAATGCGATGGGTGATGCAACGAAAATCTCTCATGTCGTTCCTTCTACCTGAGCGCACAATGCAATTTTCTCTTTACTAATTATATACATCATTCCAAGTCGCCAAATCTATGTGGCTATTGACAATTCATCGCTTGTTCCATCCGTCTCCTGTTATACTACTGGTGGCTATCTCTGGAACGACGTGCGTGCGGCCGACAATGTTTTCCACGCTGAAATCTTGTAAAGCAGCAGCTGCCAGTGCTTTTCTCACTTGTATAAATTACAAGATGGGATCCAAGTTACCCGAGTTTGCAGGTATTGTGGTGAGCGCCTGGGCTAACCAGTACTCAACGAAAGTTCCATCCTCATTTAGGAGTTTGATTTTGATTGGTCATTGCAGTTGACACAGGAGGCGCCCATTCAGCGCGCCATAACACCTCCCTGGGCGTTGCTTTACCCACCCCCAGTCGTTCTGTCGATCACCTCAGTGCCAGCTCTGGCTTCCTTTGCATCGACACATCCGAGATATGCGTTAACCATGTAAACCCTCAACTTCAACCTTAATACCATGGTAAATACAGAGCTCCATTGTGTGCAGTTGTTCATCCGAAAGATACGTCTTCTTATGACTCGTATGCTTGATAAACTCCAGTGTGCGGCTGTCTTTTACCACACGGTGCATTTTGTCCTGTACATTGTTGAGTAATGCTCTGAAGTCTTTGATCATAGTGTCAGGATGCTTTCCATCACGGCAGTTTTGGGGTCCCATAAATTCGGGCTTCGCATATGACTGGGAGCTGAGGGGGGGAGCCAGATCAGAATCAGAAGGGAGGACTTCGCAGGCGCCAGCGCTATTCTGCGGGTGCTGAACGAGGAGTTCGAGATTGAGCTCTCTGATTTCGAAGCAGAGAATGCCATGATGAAAGGTGATTACTTGCGGCATGTAGTTGAGATTGTGATTGGAGGTGTTCCAACTGTCCTTGATGTTCGTTTTATGTGCTTCTTCAGGTCTCTAAGCAGAATACTGTTGCAAGGCTCCGTATCAACGAATCTGTTCGACCCAATGAGACAACAGGTGGAGCTTTAGAAAGTTGATGTCCGCATCGAACTCCTTGGAAACATCTATCTTGTGGCTGATATAATCCTGCCAGGCATTCATTTCGCGCCACTTCTTGGACGGCATCCAAGTTTCAGCACTTGTTGCCTCATCTACCTTTCGCTTTTTTACGAGGTCTGTTCTGAGTGCATTGGCTTTGTCCTTCGCTGTTTTGCCAGCTCGCCTGAGTAAGAAAACATCTTTCAAGGTGTGAAAACGACGCAAGGCATTCTCCATGTAGCACATAGTTGCATCATCGTGAAATTTCTATCGAGCATACATATAGAATTGTAACAATGCCCTTGTGTACTCAATTCCATGATTGAATATGGGACGCTAAGCGGGGCTTCTGCCTCGTGGAGACTTGGTTACCACTCCAAGCTGGTACCGGCTCATTTCCATCATCTCCTTCCCATTCCATTGAGAAACTTCCTCATATGACATATTTGTTGGTGTGAGGTTGTAGTAAGCAGGAACGTATAACCAGATTGCATTGTACTTGTCGAGCCGTTTGTGCGTCTTCATGAAGTGGCAAATCCACTTCTGGAGGTGGTCAAGCATGCCGATCAACGTTGAATGGAGGAGGTTGGGATTCGGGAGGTCGCTCACGCTACAGGGAATATGTTGAAACACATTGAATCCTCGGTGATCATGGCGCTACGAGAGTTTGGCATTGGCAGCCTTGGCGTTGGCATCGCTGAGTGTTCTATATAGATTGTGATCCCACCGGGGGTGTTGCATGTCAGGAGGGACATACTCTCCAAGTGTGTTCTTTGGATACTCGCACCAAAAACAGACATGCCGTTCAAGATGATGTAGGTCCCTATCCTCAGGGCATTCTGCAAGCCATGCTGCTAAAACCGGTTTGCAACGTCAGAAGTAACGATCTGCACAGAGTATATCAAAAAACCCGCTCTCGGCATTGGAATTTTGTTTCAAGGTGAGAGTCTGGAGTACACGCCGGAGTACTTCATTCAGCACCTCTCTGTATGTTTGCCGCTGCTCATCCAGCCACTTCTGAGGAATCTTGCGGTTCTTGATTGGAATTGTCAGGATAGCGACTATTATGATGGTGGGTGTTGAGGGCATCTGGCTGATCTTCGATGATTGATTGCCAATTGTAATAAATAGCGGCCACTATTTGTTGTCACCAGCAAAATTCGAGAGATGTATTTCATCGGACATGAGGATCAAGAGAACCGGTGTATCCCCCAGGCTGAGCGTTGCCTTGAACTCAGTCAGAACATTATTATCGTCGAGTAATACTGCTTTTGTGTGTCTCCCACCACCAGTCCACTGAGTGAATGTTAGTATAGAGGTATTTCAGTGGCGTATCGCTGTTAAAGCAACGCTGAGCGGCATAAATGAGATGCTCGGCGTAGGCTGGCTGCCACATCAACAATTTCATGCTTTTGATGATTTCTCGAATCCAGTATTTAATAGGGCCTTGGTGATTGTCCATCCATCTCACTTACTTGAAAATGTGTAATTTCCACTCCCCAAGAGCCTCATCATCTGGCATGGCAGCCACGAGCTTGTCGATGCTATCCTCGTTTTTCAAGCTTCGGAAATTCAGAGTGGTGTTTTCTTCCCTCAGGCCATAGTCATAGTATGTCTCCATACCGTTCTTCGTGAGCCCACAAGGGATATATTTGTACTCTTCAAGCATCGCAAATGGGTGGTAGGGATTGTTCTGTAGGTTGATCTCAAGCCAACCATTAGCTTTGGATTCCCATGGCACAGCTATGTAATCGCTCAGCGGAGTGCTGGTGCCGGGGTATGTTTTCGTCCGCCGCAGAGAAGGTGGTGGTGATTGTGACACCGAGTCTGCGATGATTTCAACATGTTCGAGGTAGCGAAATGCGTCCAAGTCTTCGAGTGAATCTGTGTTGGCATTAAATACACGATGATGAGCAGGATGAAACCATTGGGGCGCGCTCTGAATAGTCAGATTCTTCTGGCATGCAACTTGAAGGAGCTCAGGATGGTGTAATTTGATACGTTGAAGTCGCCAGCTGTCTGAGGTGAACGTCTTTTGGAATGAAAATTTGGGGTAAAGGCAAAGGGCGTTCTCTGGCATTATCGACAACACGTGAGGAGTGGAGTATTCAGTGTAGACAGGGATGAAAGTTGGTGCTGGGCCTGAACAGCCTGGTGTGTAAGCTCACGATACTTTCAGCTATCTTGAGAGATTTATTGAGCGTCAACACCATCACAAGGTGGTTCCTTACACGCCAGGAGTTGCCAAAATGCTGCATGCATGATGTCCCATAATACTATGAATAAAATAAACCCTGAGCGATCCAAAAACCTCGTGATGCATGTAATATTCAAGGCCTGAAATCAATAGATTAGAACAAAGGAAACGAACAAAACAAGAACCCGACTCTAAAGCGAATGTAACCACCATCACCTCCTCTGCAACGCGAGGACTGGTTCACTCTTCACCTACCATGCCCTCTGGGTGCACCTCAAGGAGTGGGACGTTGGGGATACGAACGTTGGGGAGATTGTTACTAGCTACCGATTCGCCGAGCAGCTGCTGATACACAGTCACATCCGAGGTGTTTCCGGCTGCAAACAGCGTCTTGCAGACTTGGCAAGGCCGGGTGAGGTTTCTGCAGCGTCAGGGCTTCAATTCCTCCAGCCCACTGAGGGGATGAGTCTCTGGCGTTCGTAGTTGTGGGCGAGGCTTCGGGATTTGGTGCCGTTGAACAGGTGTCAGAGGTTGTGGTAGTGGTGTATACTCGCGCATCTCCTGCCCTTGCTCAGGTACCACGATTTGCTGATCGCCTACCACGGAATCTACATCGTCAGCTGATGAATTTACCATCTCTCCCTGGCTAACCACCCGAGGTTCTTTGCCATCATCCTCATCCTCATCCTCCTCCTCCTCCTCCTCCTCCTCATCCGTATCATCCGTATCATCCTCCGCCTCATCTTCCTCCTCTTCATCTTCCTTCTCTTCATCGTCAACATCCCTTTCCATATCCTCATCGCTGTCTTAATTAACACTGACCGGTGCCTCCACATCATCCTCCATGCGCATATCCAGATCAGGATCATGTTCTAAGTCATATTCACCATCTGACTCGGTAGAGTCGGTATCATAATCTGAGGAAATTGACAAAACAGGCGATGCATCCGGCTCTAAACATACCCACTCCAGTTAGCCCCCCAGGTCCAAGTCTGCCACTGACATTTCCTTCTGCAACTGCAAAGCAACGGCACGAGATATACCATCTGCCCCTGGGGTTTGTTTTACAATACCTTCCCCTTTACAGTTTCCCTTCTCATATCCCTGCCCTTTCCCCCTCCCATCCTTAGTCGCATTCCCTTTTCCCTTCCCATCCTTTGTTCCCTTCCCTTTGCTGGTCCCTTTCCCACCTCCCTGTGTGTCCTCCTCACCCTCACCATTGTCATTGTCATTGCCATCGCCAGAACGGCCCCTTCCACCGCTCAGCGCTCTGGGATCTGCCAAGTTCTCATCATCATGATCCTTGTCGATTCTGTCATCTCAATTCAGTGGTCTAATGGCCAGGAAGTCACCTGGCTTGTATGTTGGCAGCTTGGGGGCTCAATCATTGCCCTGAAATCATCACTGCCGTACCAAGAAAACACTCGTAGCTACATTTGAGCGTTCCTGAGCTGGTTGTGTGTGGATTGGAGCAATTGACTTGATCCCTGAAGGCACGGGGGATGTCCCATCTCCAATTGATCATTTGGTCACTGGTTTTGTCAAACGTTTGCCCTATATTTGAGCGGAAGACTGCCCACCACTCCGAAAAAGGTGAACTCCTGCTCCTGCGGTGCCGCCAGATCAGCTGGAATTGTGAAAAGTGGCAAGTTGTGACTGGATCAAGATAGATTATATCATAAAAGAGGTCTCCGGCTCTGTCTTCCTGGACACCACAAACCTTGTATATCCATATGAGTCAACGGATGTGTTTGGAGATGAATCCCTTCATACGGTCCAGGTCAAACAACACGCATTGATTTATAGCCAATGTTGGCATTTTAGCACTAGCAGTTGCGTTCCCCTCTGCTTTGTAGCTGCCCTTTGGTGCCATCGCCGCAAGTAGAAAATGAATCTACTTCTGAGGCGTTAGCATTATGATACAGTTGCACGTAGCTGAAGGAAGCCCAGAGTGAACATTCAAAGTTGTGTAGGTTATCAGATGTGTTTTCGAATGAAAGGCGTTGTTTTGTGCAAGTCCTGTAATGTCGGGATAGTTCAGGATGCTGGGGGTGTGTATAATCCAGGAAGAAAAGACAATGGAGGTGTAGGCGGGAAGAAGGGATATATATACTCGAATTCCTGCCATTTGATTCATATCCTGCGTTTTGTGGGTTACTGAACACAAAACGGCCCAGCCTTCATCTTCAACAACCACCAGGGACCTCATGAATGAGGGGCCTCCAGACGAGATGTATTACTTGTTGTGAGGACAGTTTGCGATGCCGGGCGTTGCTTTGGCATCACATACCACCATTACCACTCAGACCTCATACATCTCGGAGCAAACTGAGTAGTTCTCAGGTTGTCCCAACAGTGCAACCATCCAACAACGCCACCCATGCCTAGCGGTGGAAAAAGCACATGCAACTGATGTCAGAGGACAGAGAATATGTCATTGTTCGCTTTGCGATGCATATAGCTCTGCCAAGGGGCGATTTCCACCGCGAAGCTGAAGATATACCCCATCGATGGTTTGAAAAATTGTGCCAAGAACGAGTGCAATACGATGGAAACTGTGCCAAGATAGCATAAACACCCTTTAAGCGGTGGAAATAGACCTTCAGACATTGCTGTAACAAGGAATATCAATGCTGAGTTTAATCTGAGTTTAATGTGATGGTAGTAAACCCCATAATTGAGAGCTTTTCAAGGGATCTCGTCTCTGTGAAATGACACAGTTTAGAGTCTAGCACAGTCTACACTGCGCCTCCCTCGTTTGTCGAATCCGTTCATGGTCGCTCAGACGGGAGTATACCTCGCCTGCCGTTGCATATGCATGCAGAGGAAATTATTCCTACAGTCCTAACGTTGAACAGCCATATTGGATGGTGCCTCATCAAAGCCCTCACCCTGACACCTCTCCGGTCATACAAAATGTTCAAAGTCTTTCTCATCGTCAGAATCAACAAAAGCGTCGGCCATCAGGAGATTTTCAACTTCCCCCTGCAAAGAGACACATTCACATACCAGCTGGCGACAGGGATTCCTCTCAAGGAGGGAGTTCCGTAGCCTCTACAGTCCAAGGTCAGAACTCCACCCCCTCATCTTCACTGGATAATTCTTGCGATGCAGATATCACTCGACACATCACTTCCACCACGTCTGCTACACAGCCACGGTCAATAAAAACTCCAACCGCCACGCCGGATACACCAGCACCTGGAGGAACCTCATAGGCAGACTCCATGTGTCGCGTTGTATCCAGCCCTGCATCTGGCATGGCTAGCACTCCCACTCCTCTCAGCGGTCTTGAAAACCTGTCTACCCACATCCCTAATCCAGAAGCCCGCACGATCATTACAAATCCACTGCGAACGCGAGCTACAGCAATGAATCAGAGACAGAGGCATTGGCAATTGCAACCACAGGCGGTGACTACACCTCGATCAGTGGTCTCAGGCAGTCACAGCATCCATCAATAGGGTCACTCAGATGTGACGCGTTTTGCATTTGCAATGGGCAGACTCGTGGGGCTTTACATGTGGAAAGGATGGCCGTTTATGAGTGTAAGTGACTTGGAGACGGTAAGTTATGCAATGCGACACATTGTGAAAGAATTAGCTGAAGCCCCACACTGGTAGATACTAGAGACGTACTGGAACACCACAATGCAACAAAACAACATTTGGTCCAAAGCATTTGAGGCATGCACAAAGAAGATCTTGAAAGAGGTATGCTGAAGCAATGGCCCACATTGGATATTACAAGCTCAAACCGGTTCCATGTTCCCACACAGGTCGCTATGGTGAAATCCCATTCGATTCAATCAGTGAGTGATATTATAGCAGAGCTTTATGATGTCCACCAGATTGCATCCGACACAGAGCGTTTGGAATTCATTGATTCCCTTCAGGCTGACACTAAGTATTGTTTTCCTGTAGTAGAGCGTGTGGAAGGTGGTGTATGCGTTTCAAATCAAATGCAGAGAGTGTCGAAAGCTGCTAACGAATGGCCAGCATGCACTCTACTTCCTGGCGGAAGCAAACCCTGCAGTTGATCTACATCAAATTTTATCATCGGGTGAAAAACCGTGGTAACAATGCTGATGGATTTTATCATTCCATGATTGACGAAAAGGACGGTCATATACCCTCCCCACTGATCATGTTTACCTGCACCACATGGTGCCATGCTCTCCTGGAGTGGCAAAAGAACAAAGGTGTTAACCCGAAAGCTTCCAAGTCAAAGCTGAAAGCAGACAGACCGGATCACTCGAACACGTTTGATTAAAGAATGATGGTGGGAAGAATGCATCCTGCTGTGCTACCACGGGTCGCAAGTTGTTAGCCTCGCCTCGCGTTGCAGACCCATATACATCCTCGATGCATACCTGGAATACACTACCGGCGAGCTCCCAACAGAGGGTGTATAACAACACTCTTGCTGCAGTCAAGCGTCAGATCCAACAGGTGGAGAGCCCAACGCCTGCTGTGTTCATCAGCACGGACGGAGCGCATAATAACAATGCTATTCATCTTGATTATTTGACCTCCGAAGTGGCGCTTGAGGAGCCTCAGATCCGAAGCACTAACCCTAACATCCCAATAGACAACAATTGCACGGATGACGAAATTCATTTCAGGATACCAGCGGGCAGCGCAGATTACGAGGATGAAGTTGACGAAAGCGACCTATGTGATGCCATCCCCACTGCCAGCCAGTGATGACGGCGCGCAACTAAACTCGAGAGGATTGACCTGGGAACCAGCGATGTCGACTGATATGAGGGTGAGAATGGCAATGATGCAGATCTGAATGAGAAGGAAGAAGCATCGGAAGCCAATGATGAATCAACGCAAAATGTGGAGGACTGAGGGCATAGTAGGTTTGACCTGGGAAGCAGTCATGGCGATGGGTATAAGTGCAAGCATGGTGACAATGCGGATGCAGATGAGGACGAATATGCATCGGAAGCTGATGATGGATCAACGCAGAATGTGGAGGACTCAGGGTGTAGTACTAGAGAGGGTGAAGAGTGGACTGTATATTTCAGACCTGTAAAATATGATAATGGCCAAGCAAATGCAACCGCAAGCGATGTATCTGAAGCGAGAACTATATTGCAATATGCGACAAAATCCCAAAGCTAAACATATATGGGGCAAGTGCGGCATCTGATATATAGCAATAGTGGAGAGGTACAATGAGGCTATCGGCCGAAGAAAGGCATAAACATCGCCAAGTGTTGTGTAAACGGCTACAGCATGATGGCAGGTCCTGCCAAGAGTGTAACACACGTGTCATTCTATTGGTGGGTATACGTCACCTCATTCCAGGCGCAAAGTAACGGAGGTAAGTATGCAACGTGACCCATCACCTGGGCGATGGGAAGCGCGTAATTCTCCTTCAGAGGGTACGAGGTTCCGTCAGAGCCATCAGAGCCATCCGGAACACCCGGGTGTTTCTGATGGAAACTAAGGTTGTTGCTGATGAGTGAGGCCTGGGAAATTGAGCTCTCTGATTTCGAGGAAATGAATGCTATGGTGAGAGGTGATAGCTTGTGGCAGGTCGTTGTAATTGTGATTGGAGGCTATCCAATCATCTTTGAAGTTCCTTTTATGTGGTTGTTCAGGTCTCTCGGCAGACTACTGTTGCAATGGTGCATATTGACGAATCTTTTCGATGTAATGTGACATCAGGTGGATCTTCGGAAAGTTGAAGTCAACATCTAACTCCTTGGAATCATCTATCTCGTGGCTGACACAAACTTTTGAGGTATTTATGTTGTGCCGCTTCTTGGACGGCGTCCAAGTTTCAGCATTTGTTTCCTCCTCCACCCTTCGCTTCTTCATGAGTTCCATTGCCAGGGTATTGGCTTTTGCCTTCACCTTTTTGCCGGCTTGCCCAATTAATAAAACATCTTTGAAGGTGTAAAAATGACACAAGGTGTCCTACATGTACCTGAATGTGAAATCATTGTGAGATTTATATCGAGCATACATATAGAATTCTAACAATGCCCATGTGCACTCAGTTGCGTAATTGAATATGGGACGTAGAGCGGGGTTTCCGCCTCGTAGAGGCTGAGTTACAACTGCAAGCAGGTACCGGCTTATTTCCATCATCTCCTTCACATTCCAACCTCAGCAAACTGTATTTTAGTCACTCGGCGCCTCCAGGAGTGTCTGAGAGAAGGGGGAGTGTAAACTTAGAAGCGTCGATTTCAGGAGTGAGTCAGACACTAGGAGTGCATTCTGGTTGGCATTTGGAGGAAGTGGAATCTCTGGTGACTGGTACAGGAGAACCATGGGTGTGATTGTGATAAGTTTGGGAGCACCTTGGACTGTTACCCAACCAATGCGGGAATTCCTAACTAACTCTGAGAGATGTCTGGGTTCCTATGGATATTCATTTGATCGACTGCAGGTTTTATCTGAGCTTCTCCTGATATACCCTGAGCAATAAAAATACCCTCCATGTATGATGCATACATTATTGTTCATTATGAACTTTTAAATTATACTATAGTACCCAGCATTTCATTCAACATTCCATTGTTTACATCGCTACATTGAGGAGAACCAAAGAAAATGGCAAGTGATTCAAAAATGAGACCAGGTAAAACCGAAACAATAACCCGACTAAGTGATCAGAACAATATCAATTGAACCTGGACTCAATGTAATCCACAAAATCTCCCATCTCATCAGGGCTGACAAACGCAGGAACACACAATTTATCCATGCAACAAAGAAGATGAAGGCACTCCTAGTATTTCTGAATGATTCGAGCCTGACAAGTTGGTGAAATTGAATTCCAATGTTGTTTGGGTCGATTTGTGATATCTAAAATGTTGCAATTGAGAGGTTAGCACACAGTGAATCAAAATGGAGCTTGAAAGGCAATAGGATAACTTTGGAGGAAAAAGAGGTGCACCACCAGGAAAGGAGGAGTGCCTGATGTGGAGTGCAGGGTGGGCAAGAGGAGTGCCGATGATGATGGAGGAGCTAGGAATGGTATTGAGGGGAGCAAAGCCAGGCCAATGAGCACCGATGGGAGTTGAGGAGCGCCTATCCAGCGGTGCAGCCATCCATGCTGAGCATTGCCAAACTGGGAGAGAGGTAAAGAGTGTGTAATGAAACAGAGGCGCATCTAATACAGGTCGGAGAGGGGACTGAGGTGCGGTGAATGCAGTATCGAAGTGCCAAACCTGTCTATGAAGTGCCGCCAGGATCGGGGAGAGCCTGTTTCAGTGGAGGAGTGCCATTGGGGAGGGGGGGGGGGGGGTGTATAAAGCATCCCACCATGTGGAATTGATGAGTAGTGCAGTGGCGTCTGCAGTAATACAATCCTATCACTGTGGAAGGGCAAAAGTTACCTCGATATTCATCTTGAGAAATCATAACTGTAACCTTCTTTCCAGTGGCATACTCAGACCGTGCACAATGAATAGCTGCGGCCACAAGCGCTAACGTCTGCAGTGAGAGAGGTTGAAAAAACTGCAATGTGGTCGGTTGTTACCCCAGGCTATTGGCGGTGAAGAAAAACTGATGGTAGATTAAGTCAAGAACTTCCATCCAGATGAACCAGGACTTGCTATCATCGATGACCATCGAGAGATATGCATCATCAAACAGGAGCTCCGTAACATGGACTCGAAGCTCAGTCCCTGTTGCTAAGTCCAACCGATAAGTACTCACAATAGTTCGATGAGCTCCATCTGCCAAATACCCTCGAATGGTAGGAATCTTTAGTTTTAACTATGTATATTTCTTGGGTTACCATCTTAAGTCCAATGAAGGAGCAGAACACAGCATAAACACTTACAGCTTCTCGTGTTTGCGGATCAATTTTCCGAGATGGACCACCAGACAATTGACAGGCAGATGTTGTACCAAAAGGAGCACCTGCTAATGCCTGCTGACGATCCTGGGCTTCAATTGCGAGTTTCCAAGCTTCGTCAACTATTGAGTTCCACTCGGCTGTTTGAATTGGCCAAGAAGGCATTGTGAATACGATTGCTTCTATGAACTGTTACGCTACCTCAAAATTTGCCTTTTGGTGTTGAAGAATGTTGCAATCTCCACTGGCCTTTGGTTAAGGAACATTCTGGTCTCCACCAGCCTTGGGAAGTGAGAGATCCTGGGCGGGTATAACATCAGAGTTGCGTAATATGTTGATCATTGACTTTTGGCGTTTGAGCAATGGTGGTGCTAGGGCCCAGGCCGGATGTTGCAGATTTGGTATCGAAGTGTGTGCAATAACAGTTTCCACATAGCTCTGTTTCTTTGGCAGTGGAATACTTGTAGTTCGTATCGTCTTATCACAGCGCGCCTGGTCTAGATATAAGACCTCCTGCTAGTTGTCCAAAACGTCTTCTTCAATATTGGATGACAAGGTGGACTCTCCAGCGGATTCACTTTCGTCCTAGCTGCTCTCCCGATTGGAATCGTCACCATCCTGCTTCATCGGAAGCATTATAGCGTGGACATTAGCAATCTCCAATACTATACTCGAAGGCTGGGTTGGAAGTTCAAACATTTGATCGGCAATGAATATTGGCTGTCTTCTTGAATGCACGTATAAGTGCTCTCTCAAGGTGGGCTTCTTGATTCTTCTGTGAATACTGATTCCTCACCTGACCGGCCGTAGGTTCGATGTTGATGATGATGAAGTGAAGTTGGAGAATGGAGACAGAAGTATATAAGGGTAAATATGGTATGATGTATAGTAGAATAACAGGAAAATAGGGCAACAAAGTAACACTCAGTCGAGGAGGATGCAATTGGAGATGTGCCTGAAAAAAGTGACGCATGGCCCTGGAGGATGCAATCTGAGGTGTACCTGAAATGAGTCCAGAGGACATGATGGCGATTCATATTTATATTGTCAATGCTAGTTGCCTCGTATCAAAGAGCGCTATTGATGCAAGAACTGGAGGTTGGTTTGACCCAACATACCTAGAATTGAACCAGATGCACCTGAAGATCTCGACACACCTGAAGAACTCGAGACATCAACAAGGTTGTATCACTAACTAACTCTTAGAGCCGGACATATGGAATACTGAGAAATGGGTTGATTATGCTCTGCCCCTGCATATGACTCCACCAAAGGTAGTTCATTGTGCCCTGAGTTAGAGCATATGAGCGGTGATGTCATGGCACAGAATTGTCGGTATGTTGAAGAATCTTGCAGAACTTGGATGGAGGATAGAGCTGGGTCCTTGCTCAGTGGCAACACTTGAAGTTACATGAGTTCAAACTGAGTTTGTTGCTGATATTGGATAAATATGAATCTCCAAATGTGGTATACCAGTCGGATGGACACCCTGTTTTCATGATATTCTGTTGTTTTAGGATTCTTTGGCAAAGTTAGCAGTCGATTAGGCAATGTCATGTACAGAACTTCACTTCCATGGTCCGAGTCTGCAGGATTCACAATATGTATACAGTCAGTATAAGGGAAGAGGGAGAATGTGGGTTTACAAAGAAGAGATTCAACATAGAGAAAGAAAAGTAAAGGTACAATGAAGATTTTGGGGTAATCTAATCGATTCCGGTTTTCGTCAATGCCAAGATTGATAGTGAACGGGTCATGAAGAGTCACTCACATTATGATGTTGCGCATAATATCTTCTATACACTGTATCATTTAATCCCAAACTCATTATAGGTCTCAATGCTACAATGTTAACTTAACATGAATATTGGGGTTCAAAGCAGTGTATAGGATTGATACGAATACGTCATGAGGCTTTAATTGACAGCAGAAAGATGAATAACAGCATGAAGTTCCGGCCAATTGAGGTGCAGGAAGCATTAAATCGGCATGCAAGATTCATTCTAATGCAATGGCTGCGATTACAGGCTCGCCTTGCTTTGACAGTTACTTGTACTCACAGGAACTGCGGTGTCTTAATTCGAGCTTTCAATACAATGTGTTCTTCATGTACTCTTGGGATTGCACATTTGAGGAAATCAGATATCGTCTGTTGATGATTTGTCACGAACGTCAGGGGGGAGCTACCTGGTTACCCATTCACCTGCTGAGCAGAGACTGGCGTTCAGATTCTATCTCTTCGCACTCTCTTGATGGAAATCGGATCACACAATCTATTTCAAGATCCAGGTTTTTGGCAGCCGAAATATACAAATTAGGCAAAATGTAGTCAAGTCTGTATTAGAAGCATTGTGAATTTAAGCCTGTTTGAGGAAGTGTAGTATACAGGTGAGCGGGAGTTGCCAGTCATCTGCAGAGTCACTGAGCAGAACCTCTCTTTTGAGATCAGCTCTCTCGAGCTGCAGCCCGATTTTGGAGTTTGAACGGCAGAAGCCATTGTACGATCTTGGAAACATATTGGTCTGAACACACTTGTTAGTGAAAATCCAGTAAAGTGTGGTTACTTATCGCCACAGGCTGCGTATCGACGGTAGGTGTGTGGTGGACACATTTCTCCAACGGATGGGTTGCCATACAGCATGTCAGTTATGGCATTTTAGCAGCAGCCTTCACATACCGAGCAAGTATAGATTCAGATATTAGCTGCTGTTGAGCGGGAAGGGCCACACCTACATCCAAAAGTTTCATGTCTGAAAGATGGACACTCTGTGTGTGCTGAAAGGAACACATTCAATGCATTCAAGAAGGAAGAAAATATGCTTCGAATGGAGCAAAATGAATCACTCAAGGGTAATGCGAAGTGGGTATACATGGTTCAGAGGCATGCCTGAAATGGGATTACATGTTAATAATGAGTGGCGGCTTGTCAAAATTGGCCATTGAATTGAATATGTATGTGGTGTCAAATCTGAGGTGTGCCTGAATTTCATTACTGAACAAGCAAAAACTTCGCTGTGTTCTTCAGGTTGCCCTGGAATACGCGAGTCGTGTGTTAGGATACGATACATTAACTTGATCTTGCTTAGACCATCTTTCTATCCCTCGATGATTAGAGATATACTGTGCTGGATCTGCCTCAGGAAAGTCAACAAGTTGATAGCGATTCCCTTTTGCAATTGAGTATAAATGATTCAGCATTGTTGATTCAGTGAATATTCAGAACTCTTGCACAATTCTATTGTCTGGTGCACCTGACATAGACACGTAACATATGATCTGAATCACACTTCGAGGTTCAGGCGCACCTGAAAACTCCAATCCTGATCACTGATGTAGGTACCACATATCCACATGGGCAGTATACGATGAGCAGTATCTGCAGCTGCAACAGATTCTCACAAAGAAAAATATACGGCACCACTGAATTTGACTTAGTCAACCATTAGACCGGCGCCCCTGCTTTTCATCATATAATGGATCATCGAAATGACGCTATGGTTCAGCTTACCAGATATCTGTTGATCATTGACTTCATGTCATATTCATTACAATAATCAACTAACATGAAAAGCAATTGAACTCTAACCATTACTCTTGGACTCCTCCCCAGTGCCTGATTCTCCCTACCATTTGCCTATTTGGCATCAGTTGGTGAGATTGTGTTGGTTGAATGATTAAAGAGGCATACCTTGATTACACTGCCATAATAATTATCATTCATCCTCACCATCTGATGGCATGAAGTCTCCATGCTCCTTCAGCGGCTTCGTATGGTTCTCTAGACACTCCAGAATGCGGTATAGCATCAAAGTCATGAGGTTCGGTTGACTCATGAGGCCATGCAGGACTCTTATTGGAGCAACTCCAGAGAGCTGGTGGAGATCACTCGCTCTGTTATCATAACCACCGGGTCCAGTGTTCAATAGCCAGGTGTGTGAAACTATGTTTTTCCCCAGTTGGACAACCTGTGCAAAGGCCTGGTGCTGCCCATTCAATACCCAGAACTTCAGAGTTATTACTACATGGTTTGCTGTAGTGCGATTTAGGCCTGTCCCATCAACTTCGGGTGTAGTTACAAATACCGACGGATTTGGCAAATCATGAAATTTTAGCTGCATTCCTTTGCGCTCATCATTGCCCATATCCGCATACATGAAGAAAACATCCAAATGATCCGCAAAAACTTCGTAAGCCACCACTTCAATTGATGAACTTGGCCATGGAGAGGACAAAATAGCACCGCCTTTGAGTAGAAGGTGTATGAGGCAAGGCGCATTTATATCTTACAGGTTCGTGCTGCAGTCTGTCATTTGATGCTTCGCCGTCATCGGGTTCAAAATACTCCGCATGCAGATTGAGAAGCATTGGCAGAAATGTGTCTCTGAGTCAGTAGAAAATTGGAGAATCAACCCATGTATTGAGTGGCCATTCATTGTACAATTGTTCTGAGAAGTTATTCCAATGTTCGGTGTCTTCCAATACCAATGAAAAACATGCCAGCTGTCATCTATGTACCCTCTATGCTCCTTAAGTGCCTTGTGAAGTGTATCTTTCCACCAGGGTCTTTAGTTTAGCTGGCTCTCACTCAGTCCATTCGAGATCAACAAGGTGTGCATTCTCCTTTGGTATCTGAACCAGTGGTTTCCCATTCATGTATTTCGATTCTGACTACCTCTTTATTGTCCAGGGCTTTGCATTTTGGATCATCCAGTGTGACGCATGCTGTTGAGCATCCTGGTCTGTAGTTCTGATGGCATGCATCAAACTCTTCATAACTGAATTCAGTGCCTCAGCGCCATGCTTTTCCATCACAGTCTCATCCTCTGGATCTTCCGGCACACATGAAAACAGCTACATCATCTGAAAACACCAGTCATAGAGTGAATGGAATCCCGGTGTTGCAGTGACTTGAAGTTTGAATCCAATTCTCGCAATTATTCCAATTCGCCAGCCCACACTGTTTTTCTTCTTGTACTGATGTAACTCATCAAAAATCCCAAAACTCCATTAACAGTGTGAGAGTTGGCCGTTGCTTGATGGTTTCACTCTCGATGTTAAGGTGTATACGACACAAGGTGAATATTCCATAGGTTTTCCAGCTCATCAACACTGGTGTCCATATTCTCATTGGTGAGATTCGCATTTTCGGCATGCAACATGTTAATCAGTCTGAAATCGGTTCCATATGTCATCTTGTCAATGACAGTTTTGAAAGTCTCTGCAACTCTGCACATTGTTACCACCAGGATGGGTTCAATGGCTGCTGTTAGCGCTGGATGGCCCTGCAGTGGAGTTGACTGGATCTCTTACAGGCGGCGGGGCACTGAATTGTATCTCCTAAACTGATACCACTCCCGTTCATTGCTGATAATTGCAGGAAAGTCGTTGTGTGCCAGATTGACTCTGTCTGCGAGGGTATTCCCCCACAAAATCCACAGCGGTAACCCCATTACAACTTTCTCACTCAGCAATTTCCATATCATTGCTGCTGCCAGTAAGGTGAAAGTCTTTCCAAGACCCATTTCGTCTGCCACCAGTGCTCCTGGCATATCAGTATCCCGGACCGACCTCCTCACACTGAACCATATACCACAAACCTGGTGCTCCAGAAACTTCATTCCGGGCAGGCCTGGAATTGAATACTTGTGGCTTGGATCATGGTCATCTATTGATTGGCAAATCGGATGGACATTAAGCAGCCTAACTGCCTCCTCAAAACACTTGTGTACAAATTTGTTGTTGATTGTGTTGACAACAGTATTAAATAATGAACTGGTATTCTCTGGATTGAGGTCCTCCTCGCCATCCACTTGGTCCTGAACATCTCTTGCATCTTGCTCGGTCTTCATTTCGTCCTCAATGATTTCTTTCAGTTGCTCCAAGGCAAGTTGGGCTGATGGGCTCATACTCCGGCACTCCTGAAATTCATTGCGATGTTTGGTATTTCACAGACAAGCATTTGGACCCAATAAATATGTGGAATACAATCAATTCTATTCACTCAATCAGAACTTACATTAATACTACTGTCAGTCTCTTTCCAACCTGCCTCCTCATCCACCACTCATTTATTTTCATCGGATTCCCCCAACGTCTTACAATACTGATTTGCAGGGGCGCATAACTAACCGTAACCAGGCAGGCGGGGATTACCTTGGCTGGTCTCATTATGTGCTCCGCAATATCCTTCCCTGTAGCTGCCTTCATTGCTATCAAAAATAGTTTCACAATGTGTCCCAGTTTCAACTTGAAGGCATTAGAAAGGGAACTGTTGTATGAAATCTGACCATATAGGGGGTCATTCATCATTTGGCCCAGTGCGTATAATCCCATATACTCTTTGTCCAATGCTTCCTGCATTAAGTTGCATTTGTATATCGCGGTCAGACAGTATGGTACATTTGGGCCACAGTTTTGTTCAATGAATTCAGTCAGCTTCTCCCAGTGCCTAACATCAGTGTACGAAGCCTGGAGTTGCTTTCTGGATGTCTGGTCATTGATTCTGTTTGCCACTCAACGAATCCCAACCGTGACGGTTGTATTTGCCAACTCTAGGATGTTACCCCTCGCTTTTTTGCCTGTGCGCTCTCCCAGATCCGTCACCGGTCGCATATTGCTTCACCTTCCCTTCTTTCTCGCCTCCTGAACCTTGCTTGCACATCGTCTCAAAATCATCTCAACCCACTGTCGCCGAATCCATTCAGCATTATTCAAATTATCCAATGGCAGCAAAGTTTCAAAAGTCTCCAAAAAATCTGCACCAGTCATTGCCCAGTGCAGCGGTCTGTCTCGCAGCTGTTTCAAACCATTCTGTCCCCCGAAAATGGATCCATCCTTCTTCCCCAGAAACCCAGCCACCCATACTTTCTTCCACTTGTTGAAGGCACTAAAGTTGGGCTGCCCCATCCTTTTGCCAAATTGCTTGATGGAGAATTTCGTTTCCTTCAAGCTGATTGGGACTTTGCATGCAGCCCCGCCCAAGTCTGACCAATCATCGCTCTCATAATCGGTGTCGTATTCATTATTGGAAATATCTGTTAATGGAGGGATATCGGCAATCCCTGCAACATCTGTCCTCTGCGGTTCTGCAGCCAGCTGAAATTGTTTCGTTGGGAGGCTAATGGGGGGTTCCCCAGGTCCGCTGGGAAGTTGTCATGATGCAGTAGAGGTGGAAGATGTTGGCTGAATCACTGCATTATTTCGAGGCGGTCCTGGAGACACTTGAGATGTACCTGGATGTGACGGCCCATGCCCTGTGAATTGCTAAGGGGGGAACACTTCATGTCCACCATGACGTCCTTGGGGGAAATCATATGCTTCCCACGATGGCCCTTAACTCCGATCGTGTGTGGTTACCACAGTGCTTGGTTGTGAGCTTGGTGTCATGTTCAATGGGGCATGGTGTTAGAACTGGGGAGTGTCTGGAAATGGTGGCTGCGAAGTTGGATAACTATACTCTGGTGGAGGATGAATTTGATTTGTTGGTTGCTCTCATTGAGTGTCTTTGCTTGGTATTTTTCCAGCATTATTATCTGATGCTCCTACATTGTCATCTGGACGTTGTTGTAAGCTATACAGCCCATCAGTTGGAGCCATATTGGTTGTCTTGGGCGGAGGCCCATTCATCAATATTGTACGTGAACAAAAAGACGGTATTAAACAAATTATCAATTGAATTGGTAATTTTAAATGCAGCGATGATATTTGAGAATATTGAATATAGCAGTGACCTTCGGCAGAATGAAGGCCTCTTATAACCATCATCTTTGTCATGGACTGCTGTTTCACTGCACCTTTGATCTCATGAAACTGGGCTGAGAAAAAGAAATCATAGTCACTAACATCCCCCCATTGTTTGTTATATGCTCGAATTCATATAGTAGCATCTGGGATAGAAGCTCAGCTTCATTCGGTTCTTGACAGTAAAGATTATAGAAGGGATTTGACATGATATCTCTAGGAACCCAACACGATCTATATCCGGTTGGAAGGTTAGCACGACTAGGCATGTTACACACCAAATGTGTGTGTACAACCTTGACTTCATTTAATACGTGGTCTTGTTAGTCAAGCAGCAACAGTGATTGCTTTCTTTTGAGCTCCTTGTGTGAACTTAGTTGTCTTCGCAGGATCCACCCACCGGTCAAGGATAGTTACTGAAGAAAATGCCCTACCAGCCTATCACTATCAGTTCTCGATGATCCTTGAGCGGGCATACAGCCAGACAGCAAACTTACCTATTTCATTGTATTAAGCTGACGTTGACTGCTGCTTGAGGCTCACGCATACACATAATCTGCACAATGCTAAAATGATGTTGTAGATGGTGAGGCCGATCGTAGCAGTAGCACCTGGTGAACGGTATTAACAGTTGATTGCAGTGATGATGATGAAACAAACTTTCACTGCTGACGATGTTCAGTAGATAATGTGCAGCATTACTGTGAGGGATTTGAAAGATACTATGCTAGTTTGTGAAGAAAACTGATCATCAGGTGACTTTGTTTTACCCCTCCTCTACATTTGGTGGGGTGTGATGTGGCTTTGAAAGTGATACGCTGACATGAGTTAGCTCGCTTTCAAACATATATCCTTGCTGCTCAAATCCAGTAACAAACCTTACCGCTTAAAGCATCATTGAGATTCGTCAGAACACTGAGCATTTCTCAATGATGGTCAACACTTGCCACAACCATATTAACTGCTGTATCTGCAAAAAGAAATTATGCAACGAGAACTGACTGGAAGCTCACTATCAACAATCTCACCCAATTGCAATGAAGGAAGGGCTATTTCCCAATGGGATTCTACAACCTGCCAGCTTCCCTCACCCTGAGCCATCATGGTTTGACTACAGTAGATGCACCTCAATGGCAATCGACAAGGTGTCAATTAATGATTTACTGATAGATTACGTTCTGGGTGCACTACCAACTGAAGATACTCTCAACGAAGAACCTATAAACCCTCAGCAGCCTGATCTCACCTGTACCCCTGACCCAACAAAAAAAAAGCTCATAGGCAGGTAGTTGGAGTGGACAATGCGGGGGGGGAAGCATATGGCAAAGCAACTGCATTGTACAAGAAGCATCAAAAGTACTCAGAACAATGGAATCCATGCCATCCTTATTGGTCCACACACGACTTTCAGCAGACTCAATCGTGTAGCCAGTAAATGAAAACATGGATAGATCAACATTTCAAGCGTAGACTGGACAACTACAAAATGGAATCATTCCAATCAGTAGATGCCCTGTGAAAACTCCACTCTGAACTCGATTTCAGACTTGGCGATGATAGTTGGATTGAAGATGACCCACATATCTTTGGAACATTATACTTCAGGGATATTTTCAATTGTATTCAGTTCCTCTTTGCACATCTCCCATGGCAGGTACACCTCAATTTGGAACCGGTGTGCCACACTGACTATGAGGGTCGTCGAATCTACAGCTAGATGAACACGTGTGACTGGTGATGGGATACACAGGATCAACATTCTGCTGGAGCGATGATTGTGCCCGTCATCTGTGCATCCGACAAGACTCAATTGCCCAATTTTTCGTGCAATGAGCATGCCTGACTACTGGATCTCTCGATTGGTAATAATCGAAAAGCTATCTGCCGGACACCTACAAAGTGCCCCTGGATTCTCGTCGGACTAATTCCATATCCCCCGAAAGGTGACAAAAACATTGACAAAGCATGGCGTTCAGCAGTTGGAACTGTGCTGTCCCAACTTAGGTATCTTGATATCACTGGCCGTGGCTTGAAATGGAATTGTGCAGATGAATTACAGCGACAATGTTACCGTCTGTGGTCTGCCTGGGTCAGAGTTTATCCAGAACAAGTCATCATTGCTTAAGTCTCATATGGCTCATGCCTGATGTGTGAAATTGATACTGGTGCGCCAATGGGGCATTCACCGTTTCGACGACTCGATAATTCAAGGGACCAGGATAATACACGGACCTGCTGGAGGACACTAATATCGATGCTGTGCACACTCTAGGTGTCCACACAATCCGCAACCAGTTCTGGCAACACCTTCTCTGCAATCTCTATCGCCTTTGGCAGCCTGATGAATTGCATTAGCTGCTCCTGGGTTTAGTTAAAGACTTATTACACTGGCTGCTCAAATACTTGAAAGCTAGAAATGTTAATGATTAATTTGACAATCAATTCACATCGGTGCAACCATATCCCGGTCTCCAGCACTTCTCTAAACCATTCAATTCATTGAAAAGTGACACCTGGCATGGTAAAGAGATCTGTGGAATGATCAGAACACTGGCAGTGAATTGCACTCCAATTCATGTCTGCTCCAAGGATAACGGAAAAACTGTGGGGGAAACAGCCTCTGCTCAAATGGTGATCGGAGCAGTGCGGGTATTCTGTGAATTCTCTCTACTTGTCAGCCAACATAATCTCTTGGATCTATCCCTCTAGGCAGTAGTTGATGCACTGAAGCGCTTTTACCAGAAGGAGGGTATTTTTCGAGGACAGAAAATGTCGAAGTTTGTGAAGGGCAAAGTTGATGACCTGTTGGCAACTGAATCCCATCAGATACGCAAAAAAAAGATTCATAAGATTCATACAGCAATGGAGGCCCTTGTATATGGGGCTGAAAAGGTTTCCACAACAAAACACAGGCAATATCAGATGGGCCCGAATAGAGCCCGGCAAGTTGTGACCCCTTGGTAAGATGCTGATTGTCAGTAGGCCATTAAGCGATTGGATCACAAAATCCATCAAGTGACACCGGTTAAATGCAAGGTTTTCACTAAATTATTCCGTCATCATGAGCGACAAATCCTTCAGGAAGCTGGAACTAAGGCAACCAGTCACAGAAGCATATTCTCCAAAGAACTTGCCATAGGAAAGCTGCTGCCAAAGCCGAGGCGTACGGGGCGGCAAACCTTACCACCAACATGTGACTGCAATATCAGATCTCTCTAGCCGGTGCTGAGATGGAAGCCACGACCTGGAGCTCGGCTCATATGGAGTGCGTCACTACCCAGCTGGAGAGAGAGATTGATGCCATCACCGTGGATAAACAGAGACAGTTGAAGAATGAATTCTCCATCCGCTTGATCAAGTTTTACACTTGGTGGGAAACAATCGCCATTCAGGTGCTCCAGAGAACCATTGCACAATGCGTGATACATTTCGGATATGCAAAGATGCATCTTGTAAGCCATCTATCAGAGTCAATCTGGCGAATGGGTTCTGGTGACAATGTCACCACTGATATTTCTGAACAGCTACATATCGCCAACATGAAACAGGTAGATCGATCTAGCAACAAAGTCGATTACATTCGACAAAAGCTCACGCATAATGACTGGTCTACCGGTCTTGACTACATTGAGGAGACACCATCATATCTTGCACTCAAAGGCTGGTAGGATATTGACTCTGCGAAAGTTTGCAACCTACTGTCCGCAACTGATACACAGCAGAGTACACGTTGAGCCCATCTGTTACATCTCGAAACATTTCAGGACGAGCCCATTATCCGCCCTCTATCACAGCAGGTATATCAATTGAGAGAAACTCATGTATGTGGAGTGTGCAGAAGTATCAAATCAACCTCACTCAGAGCTACATCAGAAGATTCCGGAATTTCCAACTTTGGACAGCAATTCCGCGCGCGAATTTAATATGACTGGGGACACAAAGTTAGTTGACTCGTGCTCGGATATGATCAGAATGTACTCATAGACAGTATATTTAATAAACTCCAGAATGGACTGTTGTATTACTGTCATCCATTTCACTGCCCTACATCTATTGAGTGTCTGGGACTTGATTGCAAGATAGAATATAGCAATGCCAACCAAGGGATCATGCCTGAAACTCATAACATCTGGGTCCAGTATAGGCAAAGTGAAGAAAATGGCCTCGATATCACCTTCCAAGGACAAAGTCTTTTTCTTCCTGCGATATACTTGAGCTGGACTCCACCAAATCATGTCATCCAATTTCCAGAGTGCCTGCCGGTCGGAAAAGCAATATCGACCTTCTGTAGAAGGTGCAAGAAGACTCAGCAATGGGTATTACGTCCTCAAGTTCAAGAATATGTGGTGGTGATTCCCACAAAGTTCAAAGATCTTCATTGTTGGGCTGATTGTGTTGACGGGTTCATCAGGGTTGTTAAACAGACCAATAAGATGCATTATATACCCATCGGAGCAATAGTTGGGCCGGCACATTTGGTGAAGGAGAATGCCGCTGCGGATGACATCGATAGGGTATGGCGTGTAAATAACCATGTTGATTTGGATACCTACCGGACTGTATATTAATTAGATTGCAAAGCCTGATTCAGGTGTATAGCTGTCAGATAAGTTTATCGAATCGTACTATTCGATATAGACATTATATACTATCACTCCCCCAGAGAGTCTTGTTTACAGGTGCACCAGAATTGCTGTGGAGACAAGTGTCATAGTCCCAGCAAGTCCGAAATTTTACCAACCTAGAGGCATGATTTTATGGCATTCTGAAGACGACGTCATACTGTTTAGAATATTCTTGTATTCTGTTCGGCTGCTGCAGAAGTATTGAGGAGCACCTGAATGTACTCTCAGAGTACTTAAGAAGCACATCGTTTTCCATTCAGCCAGTTCGGGAGCTTCTGAGAGCTTCTGGAAGAATCAGTGTTGCTGTTTAGAATAGTTGAGTTGTTGAGTTATAACTTATGAACCACTTTACATTTTGCTGATGAATGGGAACCTTCCTCCTAGGACTTATTTTTTGGTGTGAGGTCGTGGTACGCAGGAACAGATGACCAGATTGCATTGTACTTGTCGAGCCATTCGTGCAACTTCATGAAGTGGAAAGTCCGCAGCTAGTGGTGGTCAAGCATGCCAATCTGCATTGTATGGAAGAGGTTGGGTTTCGGGAGGTCGCTCACTATACCAGGAATTCGTTGAAACAAGTTGAATCCTCAGTGAACATGACTCAGTGAGACTTTGTCATTGGCTGCCTTGGTGTTGGCATGGCTGAGCGTTCTATATAGGTTGTGATCCTGCTGGGGGTGTTGCTTGTCAGGAGGGACATAATCTGCAAGGTTGTTTTTTGGACGCTTGCACCAAAAACAGACATGCCGCTTGAGATGATATATGTCTCTAGACTCCGTGCAATCTGCAAGCCGTGCTGCTGAAACCGGTTTGCAATGCCTGAAGTTACCATCTGTACGGAGAACATTGTAATACCCGCTATCGGCACTGGGAGTTCGCTTAAAGGTGAGAGGCTGGAGTACTTGCCAGAGTACTTCCTTCAGCACATCTCAGTTTATTTGCCACTACTCATCTGGCCACTTCTGAGGAATATTGCGGTAATTAATTGCAATTGGCAGTAGAGCGATGATTATGACACTGTGCGTTGAGGTCATCTGGCACATCTTCGAAGTTAGATTGCCAACTGTCATATATACAGCCCACTCTTTCTTGTTGCCAGCAAATTTTGAGTGATGAGTTCCATCGGACATGAAGATGAGGGGAACCAGTGTATGCCCCACTCAGAGCATTGACTTAACATCGAAGAGCACATTACAATCCTCAAGTATCCATCCTTAACTGTGTCTCCAACCACCAGTCAGCAGTGTGAATTTCAGAATTGAGGCGCTGCAGTGGCATATCACTGTCAAAGGAATGCGGTGGGGCATAACAGAAATGGACAGCATAGGCTGGCTGCCATACCAATCATTTCATGCTTGTGATGATGGCTCGACTCCAGCATCTGATAGGGTGTTGGTGACTATCTTTCCATCTAATATCCTCGAGAGTGTGTAGGTTCCAACTCCCTGAGAGCCTGATTATCTGGCATGCTAGCCACGAGCTTCTGGACGCCATCCCTGTTGTTCAAGCTTGGGAAACGCAGAGCGGTGTTTTCTTCCTTCAGCATGTCGTCATAGTACGTCTTCATACCCATCTTATTGATCCCAGACTGGATATATTCGTACTCTTCATCCGTGGCAAACAGGTGGTAGGCAATGCGGTGTACGTTCGTCTCAAGCCAACCCTGACTGTTGTGTGCCAATTGATCAGTGATGCAGTCACTGAGTGGAGTGTCGAAGTCGCCTGGCTTGTACTGCCAGCAGTTTGGCAGCTCATTCTTTGCCCTGAGAACATCGCTACAATACCAAGAGAAATGTTGACCAGTGCGTTTAACATTCCCCGAGCTGGTTGTCTGCGACTTGGTGGGATCGACTTCAGCCCCAAAGGCACCGGGGTTGTCCTACCTCCAATTGTTCATTTTGTCACGGGTTTGGTCAAAAATTTGCCCAATTTGTGAGCGGATAGCGGTGCATCACCCCCGAAAAGGCGAACACCTGCTCCTGCAGTGCAGCCACATCAGCTGGCTTTGTGAATAGTGGCGAGTCATGACTGGATCAACAAAGAGTATATCATAAAAGTGGTGCCATTCCCTTCCATCCTTGAGGACGCAATCATTGTATCTCTGAATGACTCCATGGATATGTTCCGAGAGGAATCTCTTTATACGGTCTCGATCCAACGACAATGGTCGATTTACAACCAATGTCAGCATTTGTCCCGTAGCAGTTGCCTTCCCCTTTCCTTTGCGGATGCCCATTGGTGCCATAGCTGAGAGTTGTAAATGAATCTACATCCGATGCGTTAGCATTATGATATCATTGAATGTCATGGATGGAAGCCTAGAGGGAATGGACAAAGTTGTGTAGGTTATTGGATGTGGTATTGAAGGAGAGGCGTAGTTTTGTGCAAGTCAGGTCATGTCGGGATAGTTTAGGATGGTGGCGATGAGTTCAATACGGGAGGAAAAGCTAACGGAGCTGAAGCAGGGATGAAGGGATATAGATGCTTGAACTCGTGCGATTTGTTTGTGCAACTTGTGACATATGATCGTTTTGATTTATATAGTTTGTTTTGTTGGTTAATGAACATAAAACGGCCCAGCCTTCATCTTGCCCAGCCACCAGGCACCTCATATATGAGAAGCTTTGAGACGAGATTTAGTACTCATGGTGAAGAAAACAGACGACGCCTGGCGTTGCTTCTTCAATACATACCACTTGTTCTGCTCAGACCTCCTGCATCTCGGAGCAACCAGAGTATTTCTCAGGTTGTCCCAACTGTGCAACCAGCCAACACGGCAACCAACACGTATAGCGGTGGAAAAATCATATGCACCTGATGTTATAGGATCGAGAATGTATTATTGTTCCATTTGCGATGCTTTTAGTTCTGCCAAAGGGGGATTTCCATGGGGACATTGAAGATATACACAATTGATGGTTTGAAGTATTGTGCCAAGAACGAGTGCTGAACTATGATAATCGTGCCATGAAGACTTAAACTCATTTCAAGTGGTGCATATAGACGTTCAGACATCGTGGTAGCAATGAATATTACAGCAGAGTTTAATCTGAGTTTAATCTGATGGCAGCTAACCCCATAAGTGAATGCATTTGAAGGCATCATGTCCCTGAATATAATCATGGTTTAGAGTCTAGCCTGGTCTACACTTTGCATCCCTTTTTTGTTGAATCCCTCCCTGGTCCATCAAATAGAAGTTTACCTTGCCTGCAGTTGCATATGCATTAAGTGGAAAGTATACCTACTTTCTCAAGGTCCAACATCTATATTGGACTATGTCTACACAAAGGCTTCACCCACACAAACCTCCGGTCATACAAAATGTTCAAAGTCTTGGTAACCACTGGAATCAAACAATGCATGGACCTCAAAGGAATTCTCAGCTTCCCCTTGCTGAGGGATGTGTTTCCATACCGGCCAGCAAGAGGGATTACTCTAAAGGAGGGAGTTCCGTACTGTCTACAATCCAAGGTCCAAACTCCACCCCCTCATTTTCACTGAACAATTCTCGCATTGCAGAGATCACTCAACATGTGGCTTCCATCCGGTCTCCTATATTGCGACGGTAAACACGTACTCCAACCGCCAAGCTAGGTCCAATCAGTCGTAGCTCACCAGCACCTGGAGAATCCTCCAAGACAGACACAACATGTCACATAGTATCCAGCCCTTCATCCGGCATTGCTTGCACTCCCACTCCGCTCACCGGGCTTGAAAACTTGCCTACCCACATCCCTAATCCACAAGCCCACACTATCATTACAAATCCACTGCAAATGTGAGCTACAGAATGGAAACAGAGACTGAGGCAGTGCTAATTGCAACTACAGGCGGTGTCTACACCTCGAATTGTGGTCTCCGGCAATCGCAGTGTTCATCGATTTGTCACTCTGAAGTGACGTGTCTTGTATTCGCAACTGGCAGGCAACTGGAGCACTATATATGGGGTACATGGCCGTGTATCAGTGTAAGCGACTACGAGATGGTAATTATGTGACGTGATACATAGCAAAATGATTCGCTGAAGCCCTACACTGGCAGATAATCGAGTAGTACTCAAACACCCTTATGCAGCAAAACCACTTTTGTTTCATAGTATTTTACGCATGCACAAAGAAGATCTTGAAAGAGGTATGCTGGAGCAACGGCCAACTTTGGATATTACACGCTCAAACTGGTACCCGGTTCAAGCACCAGTCGATAAGGTTAAATCCCACTATATTCAATCAGCAAAGGACAACATAGCAGACCTGTATGATCTCCACCGCTTTGAATCCGACCCACACAGTGTGCAATTCATTGATTGCCTTTTGCCAGACAATAAGTATCTTTTTCCAGTAGCAGAGCGAGTGGAAGGTGGTGTATGCAGTCCAAATCCAACGCAGAGAGAGTTGAAAGTTGCTAGCAAATGGCCTGTCTCCACTTAAATTCCTGGCAGAAGCAATCTCCGGGTATATCTACATCACATTTTATCACATGGCGAATAATTGTGGTAAGTATGTTGATGGATTTCATGGTTCCATGATTGACGTTTAGAACGGTCAGATAACCTTGCGTCTGATTGTGTTCACCTGCACCGCATTACGCCATGCTCTCCAGGAGTGGCAAAACAACAATGGTGTACATCCGAAAGCTTCCAAGTCAAAGCTGAAAGCAGACAGACCTGATCACTCGAACTACTTCAACTACAAGAATGCCAGCCGTTCGAATGCATCCTGCTGCGCTGCAATAGGTTGCGAGTTGTTAACCTTGCATGGCATTGCAGACATGTATACATTCTTGATGAATACCTGGAACACACTACTGGAGAGCTACCAACAGAGCGTAGATAAAAATACTCTTGCTACAGTCAAGCGTCAGGTCCAACAGGGGGAGAACCCAATGCCTGATGTGGTTATCAGTGTGGAAGCAGCGCATGATGACAATGCTGCTCTTCTTGACTATTTCACCTTGGAAGTGACGCATGAGGTGCCAGAGATCAGAAGCACTGACCCAAACATCCCGATTGACAACGATTGAACGGGTTATGAAGAGCGTTTTTGGATGCCAGGGGACAGCGGGGATTATGAAGGTGATGGTGATGAAAGGGAGGAGCGCGATGCCATCCAGGCGATGATGGTCCATGATGGCACATTACAGGTTTGACCCAGCAACCAGTGATGTCAATGGGTATATGGGCCACGATGCTGATGATGGGGATGCAGATCAAAAAGAAGATGCATCGCACGCCGATGATGAATCAACGCAGAATGTGGAGGACTTAGGGCCTAGTACCTGAGAGGGTCAAGATTGGACAGTGCATTTCAGACCTGTAAAATATGATAATGGCGAAGCAAATGCAATGGCAAGCGATGTATCTAAAGCGAAGTCTGAATTGTAATCAGTGACAAAATCTCAACCTGAAACATATGTGTGGAGAGTGCGGCATCAGATATATAGCAATGGTGGCGACGTAAAATGTGGCACTCTGCCAGAGAAAAGCATAAACATTGCCAGGCATTGTACAAATGGCTACAACATAACTGTAATCCCTGCGAAGAATGATAAGCACGGAAAGTTCTACTTGCACGTATAGATCACCTCATTCCGGGCGCATACGAAAGGAGGCAAGCATGCAATGCGGCCCATCAGCTGGGCAACTAGAAGGATTTAATTCTCAGTCGGAAGTTACGAGGTTTAGCCAGAACTGTCAGAACCATTCTGACCTGCCGGTTGTTTCTGACGGAATCCAGGGTGGTTGCTGAGATGGTGCAACCTTCGCCAGGTATGTCACCTGGGCCACCTTGGCACAATGACTGTGTTCAAAGTTCCAAAATCCATGGTGTGCCACCCACATATGTATATATACACACTCCTCTTTCACATGCTCAATTTTCAATCTTGATGCATATTCCAATGATTACAAACGCGATAAAGATTATATACCAGATTTGCTGGCTGATGTAGTAACATTCACTCATTGTGACAGTATCTGCTGCGAGGTAATGCAGCTGACATCCACATTGCAGACAACAGAAGCCTATTGAGCAAACCTGACAGTGAAGATGAGTATTGACAGACAGGAACAAAGTTTTTGGCTATTATTGTTATCTACAATTAGCGGACACTTTAAAGTATATTTGGAAGCATACATCACTTTCCATTATTAAAGAACAATGTTGTGACAAAGAAACAAGTACGTGAAGATGGTAGAATGGCTGCCAAAACACCATTACTGAGATACCATGCCAGCTTGACTGGTTGCATATTACAGATACGTCTGTGGCAAAATGAGTATCAAAGGAGCACCAATAAATTTTGGTCATGTAAGTCAGGTTATTACAAAGTGGCTTAGTCATTGTTATACATTGTCGATGTACTGGCTGCCTTTATCGGTACAAGAGATAGTGACATGGTTCCTGCTTCAAATTGGAAATGAGAGTCAACAGAGTGTCAACAATTGTTGGTCTGGCATCTTGCATAATCTAAGTGGCGCTTGATCGCAGATATGTTGTAGCAATGAGTTGGCACCCTGTATGGGAAACTAAGCAAGTGATATTCCAGTGACAGCCCCCCAGACAATCACAACTGAACATAACATCAACACTGCAACTTAGGGTTCATGTACATCTTGGGGTACTAAACCAGTCGAAACTTTATCTATAGACAATTATGGCTCTATTGCACTTTGATCAACCATGATGCGAGGGGAAAAAGTGTTGACCTCCATTGACACTCATTTCCAAGATGGGGCAGGGAGTGTGTCACTTTCTGTCTGGCCAATAATGGCGGCCAATGCTTTGATTATATTAGCAACGACCAGATTACTGCTGAAATACCTCACTTATAAGACCAAACATTGATGACACTCAGTTGACGCTGAGTATCAGGAGACAGCAGCGATGTCGAAGCTGGGCTCTTTGCCAATTAAAGCGGTCAGTACTTTTGTTATCTATCACAACAACCAAGTCTTCGTTTTATTATCTGACTTAGAAGACCAATAATTGCTAATGCTCTGTTAATGCTCAGATCCAGATTTAGGCAACAAGTTTGTCACATGCTCTATCGCCCATCAAGGCTGCCTATTCCTAGTTTATGAACATCTGGAACCAATTTCCAGTCAGATTAACCATGATGCAAGGCCAAAAATCGTTGACACTATGTTTACAATCAATTACAGAATGGCACAATGACCGTATCGCTGTCTCAGTTGCTTCTACATGCAGCCTATACCTCATTTGTGAATGTGTGCATCCAATTTCCACTTAGATTACCCAAGATGCAAGACAAACAAATCTTTGACACTGTATTGATTCTCATTTTCCGGATGGGGTAGGGAACGTAGGTCCCATGTTTTTGATTATAATGGCGGCTAATCCACCATACAATGAAAATGACATACCAAAGAAATTACTTTTTGATTAACTGTATCATATCTGGATGCGACCAGGAATAGAAAAACTCCAAACCAAGGACTGCCGATTGGCACTCCAAGGTCTAGCCACATCTGGCAATACCCGCAAGTTTATCGGTACTGATACATGTTTGGCCATGCAAGACTCAGTTGGTCGGGTTTGGGTAGCAGTCTGGAACTGAAATGATCTGTTCTTGCCGTCTTAACCCAGACTGCAGGCTGGTTGCCTGGACACATTGCTCACTTTGTCCTAGATTGTCGTTGTGCCCCACCCTAATGCATCATGTGCCAATGTGTATGGTGGTCAAGGCAAATTGATATTTCCACCAGAATTCCTCCCTGGCCCTATCTATGAAACACACTTCTCCTGTTGAATATATCTATTGCTACCTTGTTCCTGAACTCCAAGGATGAAGAGAATAACATAAACCCAGATGAAACACATGTACCGAATGGAATAACATAAGTCCAAAGACAACACATTAACCAAGAGGAAAAACATAATCCAAAAGAAAAATATTAACTAATGTAAAAGATATGTATCGGCTTTCACTTCTTGCCCACCCCACAATTCCTGCCTCCCTGTATGTCTGCAGTAGTTTCCCAGTAGTTGTATCTGAAGCTTACACAGTGGCAGATCTAACGATCAAATAGAAGAATTCCATCCTACACTGTTTGTACAGCTACAACTATTGCCTTTGAGGCTGTATATTCGACTCAGGATTTGTATTCTCAGTGTGTTGGAAGATGGGTACATCAATGTTCCTCATTATTGTCTCATGGTTTGCCAATATTCTTGGTTTACATCAGAACTATTCACTAGCAGTCCAGGTCATGGTGTAGCAAATCTTGAAATCTTCTTGATTGTTCATCTCTATTCTCACTATTGCAGTCCATACTGCTAGGTTCACTGCAAGGAGGGGCAGGTAGGTTGGGCAATTGGCTAACCATCCACTTGAGGTTGGTTGGCTTCTCTGGCATGATATCAGTATCAAATTCACTGAAAGCTTATATGGCAGTCTTCTTGGTAATAGTGGTAACTGCACTGGCGGTGCTACTTGTGATATGATTCTGAATGGTATTGATCTTTTTGGTGGAGATAGTGCTTCCTTCATATTATCTTTAGACAGCACGATCTATTCACAGCACTTCAATATTGCACTGTGCGCATTCAGTTTCTGATTACTTGAACATACTGCCTGGCAGTTCAACTACTTGCCTGTTGTGGGGGATGGAGGTGGTGCAAAAGTCCCAGAGTTGGGCAACAGCACTAATAGTGAGACGGTACAAAGTCAAATACTACAGCTGCAATTATCCATATCATGATAATAACTGGGTGAGAATACTGTTCAACAGAATACTTGTGAGCTGATCCATTCTTAGTTGATTCCATTTTTTGACAGCATGTAGCCAGTAGATTGTAAGATTTCGGCTTCTAGTTAGTCTCCATGAGTACACTACTAATGTGAATTCAATTCCAGCTTCACTTCACTAGGTGATTAATGCAACTGCAGATTTGGTATCTATATTCACACATTCAATTCGCTGGATATTTGGATCTGCCATTCAATATTTTCAGAGCTACATCTCATTACATTTGAAATCAAGTATAATATACTGATATTTTGAACAGCAGTGCACAGGGATACAGAGCATTTATATTGAGTGTGTATGTTCATTTCAATCCGAGTGGGTGTGTAAAACTATTTTTCGTGCATTGTTAGAACTGCAGCTTGCTGTTAGATTGGTATTGTACCAGTAGAATTGAAATTGTTGTTGTTTAGGTGTTGTTCAGCAAAGTTTGAGAGCAATTCAATCTATATCTTGGCAGTATTGATAATATTGTCAAAGATGATGTCTATCATAAGTACAAAGTCAACTTGAATCTGCGTATTCAGTACGGAAGAGACCATTTAAACAGCTTCGTCTACTTATCTGCATGAACAAAGTTTATTTTAGTTACTGGGAGCCATTTAGCATGATTGGGAATTGTTACACCAGAATGGCAGACCAGAATGTCAGCATTCCCAAATCCCAGAGTTCATGGGACCCAAAGAGTTGCCATCTCCTACACTTTGGAGTGCCGCTGACCAGCCAGCAAGGCCAACTATATTCAAGTAGTAACCCAGGGAGTGGCCGGAATCACAGGCATGAACCTTTGGAGATCATGGGAATACTGGTGAGAAACCTGGGAGCATCTCAAATTACTAGACAGTGGTGTGGGAACAGTGAAATGTTGCATCTGAGCACAGCAGGTTTCGGTAGAAATTATTGTTACGACTTATCGGTAAGCAATTTTAATACAGAGGGAATTAGCGTGTACTCAACTCAATGCGTGTATGAATCTATATACCAATTCATCAACACATGGTATATCTGGACTAGTTGCAGTAGGTGCTTCAGCAATTTGAGGTGCGCTTTTACCTGGTGATCAGGTGTACTTAGATATATAATGGGAGGCTTCAATTCAACTCACTTGAATGATGTATCTAGAGGTAAAGATGATGAAGACTCAGAAATACACTTGAAGGCCATAATAGATCAAGTTTCGAGATACAATTTCAGTCCATGATTCAGTGAACACAAAGATGCACTCGGTGACATTGATTGAGTCAGTCTGGAAGTGCACCTGGATAATGTGATAGTGTGTTCTTAAGAATGCCCTTGGAAGCCCAGATTGAGCAAGATGGAGTATGCACTGGGGGGCTACTTTCATGTGAACATAGAGACAAACGTCAAGGCCATGATTAAGTGAGATTGGTAATGTGCTAGAAGGCCTACATGTAGAGAACTCTGAGATTCACGTGGAGGGCAGAATTTAACAAGCTTCTAGCTTCACTCTGAGGCCATAGTACAATGAAATTGTGGTGTACATGGTTGTAGTTGACCTGGTGGTGTTTCAGTGGGTGGCACTTCAGATGATTAAACTATATTCGGTGGTTAGGTGAGTTCAGCCATCGGGTGGTGACAAATGGACACCACCTTTTCGCGATTATAGATAGGGGGCTGGTGGAGGTCAATATGGTATACTGTATGTTAGATACACAAGACACCTTCCAGGGTCTACTTGTAATGACTAGAACATAGGGAGAAAGTCAATCCAAGGTTGATACTGTACTCAATTTATCCCATAGTTGCTGTATGCTGTACCCTGTGCAAACTGTACTCATTGTTTGCTTTACTAGGTGTATGCTGTACTTGGTGTTAATGCACGATTATGGCATGGAGATACAGAAGGTTCTGCCTGAACAATCAGTTCTGTAATGATGGTCAAGTTGTGGATGAGAATGAGATGCTGGAGATGATGATCAACATGATGTGGCCGAAAAAAGGGGATATTGATAGTATGGGATAAGACTTTCCTCATTGGGTTGGTGTTACCTTTGATCCGTGATCTAATCTGCTGGGTCAGAAGTCTTAATAGCTATTTTGAAAGAGGTAAACTGACTGTCACTTCCAATACACTGAACGCCAATTTTCTGATGACAGTTTCAGTACTTTCTACTGATCACTCTCTTGCTAGTTATCTACACAATCACCATCTGATAACACAGAATTATATCCTCCCTCTCCAGCTCTCAATGCGAGGATAACAAGGGAAGATCAACTACTGTGCATGGCAAGTTGAACATACCCAGAGACCAGCATGTACTGAGTACAGGATACATAGTGTACAGCCTCAATCAAAGATTTGACTATCACCCACTTCCTGCCAGTCTCCCATCTCTCAGTGAATCTAGTAGCACTCTACACTCAATATTCAACAATTATTTGTTGACCATGGAATAGAGCTTTTGCTCGCATATGGCCTCCCTCTCTGTATAGTGCCTCGAGATCAACTACCACCAGTTAATAATCTCCAAGTACAGCTTCAATTTGGATCAATTATGGCTTTCAAGTGTATCACCATGTTCACTTGATCATGGCTTTTAAGTATATAACTGAGTTAACCAAATCCCAGCTGGCAAGTGCATCTTCAATCTCACCAACTCATGGCCTCAAAGTTGTTTTCTACATTTACGCGGTAACAGCTTCAATATGTTTGTCTATTTGGAAACAATAGTGGCAAGCTAGTGCATCACAACATTTCGTAGATCTCAACCTCCTAGGGGATCTCTCAGTTCTGATGATCATACCCTGGAAGGGCATTACAGAACAGGCTCTATCTTGGCTTCGAAGTGAGTGACGTAGTACTCAAGATCATGGCTTCCCAGTACTGCTCTGAGTGCATGCGATTTCAAACTCCACATTAATCTCTAGTCTCACAGAATAACAGTCTCGAGCTGGCATAGATGCAGACCGTCATATCCATCCATTTCTGCCATGGAGTGAGATGAATGTGGGTGTGATAAAATGGAAATATTGTGGTATGGGTATGGAAGGGATTAGAGTCTGGAGACTTGGCTCCATACCAATTTTCAGTGGTCAACCAGACTGGCATCGCACCAACTATGTGAAATTCTGAACCCACTGTGTTTGTACAAGAATTGAATTGAAAGAAAAGTTCGGACTGGGGGCAAAAGAGTAGATATGAGGTACTTAGCGAGCCGAGAAAACCTATGTGTGTAAAGGTAAGGAGTAACTGGGAGCAGGTGACCATGGTATGGATGAAGTCTAAGTTAAGCCTGTATCAGCATTGGGTTAAGGTTGTAGCGAGTCCAACTATAGTTTATTATGTTGACAAAAACTCCGTATTAACTCAGGTTGATATAAACTAATACCCTTCAAAAGCTCAGCTCTTTGGAGGTAACTTGAATATTTGGTGTAGTTATGTCTCAAGGCCCTTTCAACTCAGTTTTTTCATGATCCAGATTTGGATCAAAATCATCATATCAGTTAGTATAAAATCACCTGAGCTGAGTGTCTGCGATGTGAGGCTAGCATACGTACACTGACCCACTATTACTCCATAGTGGCCTTGATCTTTGTCACTATACTGATTCCATTACCTCCTCCAAGTACATCTCCAAACACGCTAAATCATTGCCTTACAGTTAGTTACTCCTGTCACACAATTGTCACAAGGTAGTCTTGCTCTGATAGCCTCCATACATTGACTTCTCTCAGATTAATGATATGTATATATGTAGATATACTCAGATAGAGAATACCTAGGATAGTATGACTTAGTGAATCATCTTGTCATTGTCAAATAAACATTTACAGAATGACCGATATGTTTGACACAATGGCGTATGCGACCCTCAGAAATGCTGCCGTCAGAATTCATGTTTGAGGTGCTCCTCCAGATCTGTACCACAGGTATCTGCAGCACCTGGAGACCTGTTGTAATGTCCCAGCTGCCGTGATATTGGACTCACCTATAATTCACCGTTTGTAATATCTTGAATCCACCTGCACAACTACAGGTCCTGTTAGACTGTTACAATCATCCACAAGTGCTCGTACAGTGACTAGGAATATATTGTCACCTTCAGGGTGGTTTGAGAGTGCCTAGAACTACTTTGTACATTCGTGAGATTCACGGAAGTGCCTGGGAGGTTTGCCTAGATCATCTGGACAATTATTCATTTTGTTGATGTGATTGGTCTATTCTTACAGAAATTAACACTATGTGTTGCTTGAATTTGCTGTGCAACAGACACTACAAAAGGATTGGTAGTAATAGTAGAGATATTTGAGAAGAATACACATATAGCAACATCCATAGTGGGGGCTGTGGTGGTGGTACAGGTAAGGGAGGTGGTGGGGGCTGTTATGGTGGAGGCAATAGGGGATTTAAAGTATATAGCTGACATGGTAGTTGCTCAGAATTCTCCATAACTAATGACAACATTTGGTACAGCTCCAATATAATTCATTGACATACGTATTATATTTCTGGTCATGAGTCCTAGGATATATGTATGTTGTGAGCTTCAGTGCGGTCATTAGTGGGCTATGGGAGCTTTATGGAAGGGTATGTGGTATTTTGGTTGCAATTAGGGAGAGGGGAACATTAAATATCCGGGGAGGAATCGTTGCTGAATGTCGACTTTATGGAGTTTGTATTTGACTCTCTGGGATCCAACTGCACAAATCTTGTATCTTGTCACAACTTTCTTGTGTCTTCTTCTTGTCCTTCCATAAGTCCACTTGCCACCTAGATCCATTACATATGTTGTTGACATTTTTAGTGGTAAAAGATTTGCCCAAATCTGCTGTAGTTCGCATAGATCTGCTCTCGAGGATACTGGATAGTTAGGGGTGACGGGGAGGAACTTGTTTATGAAGTGTATAAGCAACTCAGCTAGAAGGAACATTTCTTCCCCCTCAAGTATATAAATTCACACAATTGTATTATATCAATATCTTCAACTACAAGCTTGTGACCTGTATCACCACTGTTTATGTTCCTGGTCTGATCATTCCTGCTTTATTATTTCTTTCCATCCCATGAGTTAAAGCCCTTACGTCTCTATTTTCCTCCTCTATCATGCCCATCATTGTGTGATTATTTGATTTATCCACCAACTCTTAGCGCACAATGATATCCCTTATCTATATCCATGATAATGTATTAGAGACAATTTGATTACTCCAACAAGTCCATCTTTGTTGGGTATATTTCCAGCTAGCTACTGCATTCAGCTTGAAATCATCAAACTGCTCTGGGTCCTCATTGTTTGTAATAAGAGGGTCAATCATGTCTGAGTCATCAATACCTTGTCTAGACTGGAGGAACTTTTCTGGTTGAGAACAATCTGTTCAAACCAGATGGTCTGCTCCATCTTTGTGAGCTGTCTTGGAAGTCTCCAAGGTTTGAGTCAGTACAATCAAGCAATTCTGTACAGTCTATCAATAATGCAGTTTGACCCCATTCAAATGATCCCTCTTGTTGTTGTGCTCAGATGCTGAATTGCAATTTCAGTCGTCTTCTGCTCTGTGAGTTTTGGCTTACACAATACAATCGTGGTGGTATCTGTTTTTTGTGACTGCTTTGGCAGTGTCATGGTGGTATCTATTCCCTGGTTCATTCATTGTATGGCAATATTGATATCTCCTTCCTATCATTCCAGTTGACTATCTCTAGACACTACAAATAACACTGTGTTATTGATTCCTTGAGTACAGTTGGCAGTATTGATGTTCATGTTTTCCAGCTGTTACACCTTAGCTATAATGTTACCGGGGTCAAAGTGGTGTTGTTTTAAATATATTTGAACTCCAGAATGTTATTCCATCACTCTTGCAGCATATTTGCTCCATGAGGACTTTACTCAAGTTTACCTAGCGATACTGTCTGTGTTTGATGAAATGTAGATACTAAGTATTGCCAGACATACTCAGTCAGATGTCAATATAAAATTGATACCTTCCTGTACTTGTCTGATTGGCTGATTCATACTGAGTGTAACCAGAACAGCTCCATAGTCCCATTCATTTTCTTTCAATCAGCATTGTTTGTACCAACTGAGAAAGTCAAATTGTGAGAATATTGGGCATTCAGAACCAGCTTGGGGAACCTCTGCAACAATTTGCAGTTTGACAGCAACTATCACTGAATAATGATTAATTATCAGATTAGTAATGAAGAAATGGAATATTCTATTTCTCTAAAGCACAATGTGGTAACCACTGGTACAGCAGCTCCGAGTCATTGGGAGTAGGATATCACTAACTCACTTTTCAATGATGTTCATTACAAAGGAACTGTGTACACTCAGAATGGAATATGTACAGGTATTGGAATAATGCTTCCTTTTGCAACATCACTGTAGTTGAATAGTTCTAACTTCTCCCATGTCCACAAGATTGTGTTTTGTCTACTTCATATTATCCCCAGATGGTGTTTATTCTTCTTTGGCACTTATATGTTAACAATGCACAACACTTATACTGATTTGTTTAAAGGTTTGAGTTTTGGTTTGATATTGCTCAATCAATATCACTTCGTCTGCAGTTATGTATGGCATTCAGTCTACTCACCTTACAATGAAATAAGCTCTATAAAGTTACTAATATCTTCATACCTAGTATACACCCCAGCTGCATGTGCGCGTCTATCACTGTTGCTTATTTCTATCTGAATGTACTTGGATAATTACTATATTTAACCAAGTCTCTAAGCAAAACAATGTTTAAAAACCCACACAAATTGTGTGTCTTCATTTCTAGTTTCCCTCTGTTCCTTCACCAGAACTCCATGTTCCATTCTTTACCTCTTTCCTGTCATTCTCCAATTCAACTCTTTGTTACTCAGGCTGGTATTCAGTGCAATATATCAGCAAAGAAAAAGTCCGTCTGTGCAGAATGGCTCCATCAGTGTAAGCCCACTCAATCAGATCTGTCCGAGACACCCTGGTGGCTGAATAATCCATTCCCGGCGTCAATACCACGCGTTGCATTGCATATCGCCCTGCGATTGTGATTGCACCATTTCTTCTTGCTCTGTCAGTCTTGTATTTTGAATGAATACTATGGCACTATGGCCAACTGTGACCATATGTCAGAATGGGTTCATTGAGTACATGCTGGCATCAGGAATTCAATGTGATGGGTGATGCTGTGAAAATCTCTCCTTGTGTTCCATCTTCCTGTGTGCAAAATGCAATTCTCTATTTACTCATTATACACATCATTCCAAATCACCGGATGTATGAGGCTATTGACAATCCATCGCTTGTTCTGTCAGCTTCTTGGTATACTACTAGTTGCTATCTCTGCAATTACATGCACGCAGCCAACAATGCTTCCCATGCTGTAAACGTGGAAAGCAACGGCTGCAAGTGCATTTGTCACTTGTACAAAGTTTCAGACGGGATTCAAGTGACCCCAGTTTCCAGTTATTGTGGCGAGCGCCAGGGCTAACCAGTACTGAACAAAAGCTTCGTCCGTGTTTACGAGACTGATTTTGAATAGTTGTCGCAGTTGTGAAGGGAGAGACACATTCAGCTCTCCATAACTCCTCCCCAGGCTTTGCATTACTGTCACCGAGTCATTCTGGCGATCCCATCCATGCCATCTCTGGCTTCATATGCATCGACACATCTCAGATATGTATTCACATTCTAAATCTTCAACTGGAACCTCAATGTCATCGTTAATACAGAGCTCTGTTGCGTGGTGTTGTTCATTTGGTATACATCTCTTTTTATGACTCTTATGCATGATAGACACCTGTGTGCAGCGGTATATTGTCACGCAGTGAGTTGTGTTTTGCGTAATGCCAAGGAATGCTCTAAAGTTTTTGATCATAGCATCAGGATGCTTTCTCTCATGGCGGTTTCAAGGTCCAATGAATTCGGGTTTCATAAATCACCATCAGCCCAGCCCGGTAGCCAGACCAGAACTGGAAGGGAGAACTTTGAAGTCTGCAGCACTGTTCTCCTGATGCTGAGCGAGGGCTTTCAGATTGGGCTCGCTGATTTCAAATCTGGGAATGCCATGTTCGAAGGTGTTCAATCGTGGCAGAATGTTGAGAGTGTGATTGGAGGCGTTCCAACTCTCCTTGACGATCGTATTATGTGCTTGTTCATGTCTCTAGAGAGAAAACGTTGGCAAGGTTCCGTATCAATGAATCTGTTCACCCCAATGAGATATCAAGTGGGGCTGCGGAAAGACGCAGTCAGTATAGAACTCGTTGGGAACATCTCTGTGATTGGTGGCATGATGCAGCCAGGTGTCCATTACCCGTCGATTTTTGGACAACATTTAAGTTTCAGCATTTATTTTCTCATCTGCCTGTTCCTTCTTCACAAGTTCCATTTTCAGGGTATTAGCTTTTGCCTTTGCCTTTTTGCAGGCTCACCCGAGTACTGTTAGCAACAGTTCCAGTTTTGGACCTGGCCGGTTTTATAGGTCTGCATGGTAACGGCCTTACCCCATCAAAAATGGACGATTTTTTAAGCGCACCATCTCCTTATGGCTACAAATATTAATCAGAGAGTGTAGTGTTCGGTACATAAAATATGTAGCCTCGAACGGTGCATCTTTTGGCCGTCTCCGATTTTCGATATCTTCAATTCTCAGTAAGCGGTAGCCCAAAAACCTCGTTTTTGGGCCGAAAATGTCAATAATTTCAAAGCAGCTTGCTGAGTTTTGAAGATATCAAAAATCGGAGACAACCAAAAAATGCGCCATCCAAAGCTGCATCTTTCCTATACCAAACACTAAATTATGTAATGAATATTCATGGACTTAATTGAGGGAACCGTTTGGTACAAACCCGGACCGAACCGGCCGGGGCCGGGTTTTGTTGGAACCGCTACATTAGATATGGTCCGGAAACGGAACCGTTGCTAACACTATGCCCGAGTAAGACATCATTGTTCAAGCTGTGAAAATGACACAAGGTATTCTCCATAGAGCTCAATTCTGCATCATAATCAGATTTATATTGAGCATACATATAGAGTTCTGATAATCCCTGTGTGCACTCAATTGCACGATTAAATATGGGACGCTGAGCAGGGCTTCTGCCTTCTAGAGACTGAGTTATCACTGCAAGTAGGTACCAGCTCAAATCGTTCATCTCCTTCCCATTCCATCGAGAAACTTCCTAAAGTGGCCTATTTTTATGTTTGAGGTTGTGGTAAGCAGGCGCGGATAACCAGATTGCACTGTAGTTGTCAAGCCATTTGCGCTTCTTCATGAAGTACAATATCCAATTCTGGAGGCGGTCAAGCATGCCGATCTGCAGTGTATAGAAGAGGCCGGGCTTTGGGAGGTCACTCACGAAACCGGGAATATGTCAATACACATTCAATCCTCAGTGAAAATCGCGTGACGAGAGTTCAGCATAGATTGCCATGTTGTTGGCATCCCTGAGCGTTTCATGTAGGTTGTGATCCCGCCAGGGGTGTTGCTTGTCAGGAGGGACATACTGTCCGAATTCTTTCTGTGGACACTTACACAACAATCAGAAATGCTGCTCGAGATAATCTAGATTACTATACCCTGGGAACTCTACACCTTATGCTGGAGAAACCAGTTAGCAACAACCGAAGTTGCCATCTGCACAAACATCGTTGTAATGCCCAATTGCAGATCTGGGATATTGTGTTCAGGATTGAGGATGGAGTACCCGCCGATGTACTTCATTCAGCACCTCTCAGTTTGTTTGCCGCTGTGCACTCAGCCGCTTCTGAGGAATGTTGTGGTTCTTAATTGGAATTGGTAGCAGAGCGACCATTAGCACTCCATGCATTGAGGGCATCTGGCTGATCTTCGAAGATGGATTGGCAAATGTCAAATAGACAGGCCACTATTTCTTATCACCAGCAAAATTTGTGAAATGTATTCCACGGAACATGAAAATCAACAGAACCAGTGTGTCCCACACACTGAGCGTTAACTTAACGTCGATTAGCACGTCATTATCCTCCACTATATTTCCATACCTGTGTCTTACATCACCAGTCCACAGTGTGCATTTCAGATGGAGGTGTTTCAGTGGTGTATCACAGTCAAAGTAACACTGTGGGCCACAAATATGATGCTCCACATAGAATGCGTTCTGCATCAACCATGAGATTCTTTTCGTGCTGTCTCGACTTCAGGATTTGATAGGGCATTGCTGATTGTTGTTTCATCTCATATCCTTGAGAGTGAGTCGTTCCCATTCCCCAAGAGCATGATTGCCTGGAATGCCAGCCACAAGCTACTGGATGCCATCCTTGTGTTAGAAACTTGGGAAAGGCAGAGTGGTGTGTTTTGCCTTTCCCATGTTGTCATACTATGTCTTCATGCCCTGCATGATCTTGCACTGGATATATTTGTACTCTTCACGTGTCGGAAATGGGTAGTAGGAATTGTTTTGCAGGTTTGTCTCAAGACAACCCTGAGCAATCCAATAACCTTGAGACATGTGTAATCATCAATACCTGAGATGAATAGATTAGAACAAAGGAAATGACCAAGACATGAACCAGACCCTGACCTTAACGCAACAGCCATCGCCTCTTCCACAACGCAAGGACTGATACACTAATCGCCTACCGAGCCATCTGGACACACCTCAGGGAAAGGGATATTGGGGACAGGGATATTTTGGAGAGGGATATTGGGGAGAGGGACATTAGGAAGAGGGACATTGGGGAGAGGGACAACAGGGAAATTGTCGCAACCTACTAATTCGCCATGGGGCAGATGTCCGAGATGGTGGCCGTGAGGTATGCTCATGCATTGTCTGGCCATGCTCTGGTTGTACGATTGGCTAATTGTCAACCATGATATCTGCATCGTCAGCTGATATATTTACCATATCTCCCACTCCAAATGTCTGAGGTTCTTTGGAATTATTCTCATCCTCATCCTCCTCGTCATCATCATCCTTCGCCTCTACATCCTGCTCCTTGTCATCTACCTCCACTTCATCATCATTGTTTTCATTGTCATTGTCCCATTCCATATCCAGATTGCTGTCTAAATCAATGGCATATGGTGTGTCCACATCATCCTCCATGCGCATATCCACATCGGAATCATGTAGTGTGTCACAGTCAATCGTCTGACTCCTCGGTGGAGTCGGTAGCATCATCTGAGGAACTAGACACTGCAGTTCATGCTTGCAGCACAAAATATACGCGCACTAGTTAGCCCTTCGTGTCCGAGTCCACCTTACACATTTCCTTCTGCACCTGCAAAGCAACTGCTTCAGAGATATCATCTCCCCCTGGGTATTGTTTAACGATACATTTCCCTTCACCGTTTCGCTACCCCTTACCCATCCCGGCCTCCGTTGCCTTCCCCTTCCCCTTCTCTTTCCTGTTCCCTTGCACCTTTTCATCTGGTGTTCCCTTCTCTTTCCTGGTCCCTCTCTCATCGCCCTGTGTGCCCTCCTCACCCTCACCACTGTCATTGTCATTACGATTGCCAGGACAGCTCTATCCATCTCTCAGTGTACCAGAATCCCCCCAGTTCCCATCATCATCATTCTTGTCAATTATCTGATCCCAACTCCGTGGTCAAACGGCCAGGAAGTTATCTGGTTTGTACTGCTTGCAGCTTGGTGGTTCAATCTTTGCCCTGAAGTAATAACAACCTTACCAACAGACACTCTCAGCAGTGCATTTAACCTTCCCCAAGATGGTTGCCTTCAGATTGGAATGATCTACTTGATCCCCAACAGGACAGGGGTTCTCCCACCACCAATTGATTATTTAGTGTCAAGTTTGTTGAACATTCACCCCATATATGAGCGGAAGGCTTCCCAACACTCCTGAAATGGCAAACACCTGCTTCTGCTGTGCGGCCACATCAGCTACAATTGCAAAAAGTGGAGGGTAATGATGGGATCAAGAAACGCTATAGCTTACAAGAGGTCCCATGTCCTCTCATTCTTCATGCCGCGAACATTGTGTATTCTTCTGAGCCCATGCCTGCGTTCCAGGATGAATTCCTGTATACAGTCCCGATTCAATGACATGTGTTGATTAATAACCGATGTCACTATTTTTGCCCTAGTAGTTTCCTTCCCCGTACATTTGCGGCTGCCCTTTGGTGGCAATGCGGTCAGTTGAGAAGTAATCTATAACCAAGGCATTAGCATTATGATACAGTTGCATGTAGTGGAGTGAAGCCCCGAGAGAACATACAAAACTGGGTAGATTATCAGGTGTAATTTGGAATGAGAGGTGGTGTTTTGTACAAGGTATGTGATGTCAAGATATTTCAGGACGCTGGCGGTGTATTTAATATGGGGGGAAAAGAGAATGGAGGTGTAGGCCAGAAGAAGGGATGTATATACTGGAGTTCCTGCGATTTCTTGGTTCAACATGTAAGATGGGATAATTTTGATTCAAAACCTGCATTGCGTTGGTTAACGAATACAAAACAGCCTAGCATTCACCATATATAAACACCAGGCACCTCATGAATGAGAAGCGTCAAGACGAGATTTAGTACTCGCAGAGTGCAATGTTTATCACGCCGGGCATTGCTTTTACATCACACACCACTTCCACTCCTCAGATCTCATGCATCTTGGAGCGAACTGAGTAGTATCCAGGTTGTGCCAACAGTGCAACCATCCAACACAGCTACATCAGCAAAATGTGAAATGGTTTGGAAGTTATAACTGAACAACTCAGCAACTCTGAACAGCCACACTGATGCTTCCAGATGCTTCCAGATGCTCCCAGATAGGCTGAATGCAATGTGATGTGCTCTCAGGTGTTCCAAGACTACTTCTCCAGTGCTTCTCAATGCTTCGGAAGTTGTGGAACTGAATACCAGAATATCCTGAAGAGTGTATAGTTGTTTTCAAAATGCTACAAAATCTAACTATAAGAATGTGCAAATTTTGGAGCTATTGGGAGTACTGGGAGTATTGGCCGCGTCATCAAGACTATGCCAGCGAACCTCGAACCTGGAGGAACACTCTCTGGGAGTGATTTTCATAATGTTTAAGTCAAATAGTACAATTCGATTAACAATCTTCCTCCTGCACACCTTGATCAAGGCATGTAAGTTTAATATACGGCACAGTAGGTATCTAAATTCACATTATTATTTACAAGCCATACACTAACGATTCTATCAAATGCAGCATTCTCTCACACAAGATGTGCCGGTCCAACAATCGCTCCGACAGGTACAGTATGCATTTTATCCGTCTGTTTCACAACCCGGATGAATCTGTCAACACAATCAGCCCAACCATGCGTATCTTTGGAAATTGTTGGAATCACCACCGCATATTCTTGAGCTTGAGGACATAATATCCATTGTTCAGTCTTCTTGCACCACTTAGAAAAGGTCGGTACCATCTTTCCGGTAGGCAGGCTCTCCCGAAATTGGAGGATCTGATTCGGTGGAGTCCAGCTAACCTATAATACAGGAAAAGAAAGAACATGGCCTTCGAAGGTGTCATCGAAGTCACTTTCTGTATATTGGACCTAGATGGTATGTGGTTCAGGCATGATCCCTTGATTGGCATTGGTATATTCTACCTTGCAATCAAGTTCCAGATGCTCAACAGATGTAGGGCAGTGAAATGGTTAACAGTAGTACAACAGCCCATTGTGAAGTTTAATAAATATACTGTCTATGAGTACATTCTGGTGATATCCAAGCACCAGTCCACACACTTCATGTCCCCAATCCGCTTTAATTTGTGCATGTAATAGTTGACCAACGTTGGGAATTCCGAAATCTTCTGATCCACCACTGAGTGAGGTTAATTTGATACTTCTGCACCCGCCATGGACATGGGTTTCTCTCAAATGATGAACCTGCTGTGATATGGGGCGGAAGAATGGCTCTTCCTGACAATGCTGGACGTGTAAAAGATGTGCTCTGCGAGTATTTGCCGGTTATTGGTAGAGGATAGTAGGTTGAAAACATTTACGGAGTCAATATCATACCAGCCTTGGATGGCAAGATGAGACAGCGTCTTCTCAGTATAGTCAAAACGGGTACACCGCTCATTGTGCTTGAGTATCTGTTGAATGTAATTGACTTGATTTGGAGATTGATATGCCTCTTTCACATTGCCAATATGTAGCCGTTCAGAAATATCAGTGGTGAAATTGTCGCCAGAACCCATTCACCGAATTGACTCTGATATATGGCTCAGAAAATGCATGTTTGAATATCCAAATGGATTACACGCTGTTAGATGGGTTTCTGGAGCTCCTGAATGCCAATTGCCTTCCAGCAAGCTTCAAATTTGATCAAGCGGATGGACAATTCCATCTTGAAACGCATCTGCCCATTTGAAGTGATCATATAAATCTCTCTCTCCTGAATATGTACAATGCAGTCCGTATCAGCGATATTCGAGGTGGTGGCTTCACTCTCAGCATCAGATAGACGGACCTGAAATTCCACACCCTCGTCAGCGGTCATATTTGCCACTTCATAAACCTCTTCTTTTGCAGCAGTTTTCAGTTGTGCAAGTTTATTGGCGAATGTGCTACTGGGACCGGGTGCTTTAGCCCCAACTTCCTGCAATAGTTGTTGCGTATGATGTTGGAATAGTTTATTGAAAAGCTTGCGTTTAACAGGTGTCACCTGTTGGATTTCACACTGCAATCGCTCTTGTGCACTGTGCCGATCAGCATCTGACCATTTGGTTGCTGCTTGTCGGGCTCTATTCAGGCACACCTGGAACTGCCTTTATTTTGTTGTTGTAAACTCTTCCGCCCCATACACCTGGACCTCCATTGCAGCACGGATTTTATTGTTCATTTGTGCTTGTAACTGATGGGATTCCCTGGCCAACAGTTAATCGAATGGGGCCTTCGCAGATTTCGACATTTTCTGTTCTCGAAAAGCACCCTTCTTTGCGTAACTCGCTTCAGCGCATCATCTACTGCTGTGAGGGATAGATCAGAGTCATTTTGTTGACAAACAAGTAGAGAGAATTCACATAATGCCTGCACTGCTCCCATCACCATTTCATCAGAGGCTGTTTCCGCCGGAGTTTTCCCGTCATCATTGCAGCAGTCAAGAATTGGAGCGCAATTCATTGCCAGTGATCTGATCATGCCCCGCAGCTATTTTCCCTGCCAGGAGCTGCTTTTCATCGGATCGAATGGTTTAGAGAAGTGCTGGAGGCCTGGATATCCTGGTACCGATGTGAATCGATTGTCAAATTGATTCTTTACATTTCTAGCTTTCAGGTATTTGAGTAGCCAGTGCAATAATTCTTTAACTAGACCCAAGAGCAGCTGATGCAATTCATCAGGCTGCCAAAGGCGATATACATTGCAGAGAGGGTATTGCCAGAACACGTTGCGGATTGGATGAACACCAAGAGTGTGCAGAACATCAATATTCATTTCGTCCAGAAGCTCTGAGTAAACATCCTGATCTGTTGGGTTATCGAGTGGTCGAATAGTGGAATGTCCCATCGGTGCAACTTCAGGAATTCCCCACACCGGGTATGAGCTAAATGAGACTTGAGCAATAATGACTCGTTCTTGATAATCCCTGACCCAGGCTGCCAAAAGAGGATTACATTGTCTTGGGAATCCATCAGCAGAATTCTATTTCAAGCCAGGACCAGTTATGTCAAGATTCCGGAGTGGGGACAGCACAGTTCCAACCGCAGAATGCCATGCCTCCTCAGTATTTTTGGCACTTTTCAGGTGATACGGGATCAGCTAAACGAGAATCCAGGCGCGCTTTGTAGGTGTACGGCACATATCTTTTCGAATATTACCAATTGTGGGATACAGTGGCCAGGCATGCTGTTCACCTGAACAATTGCTCGACTGAGTCTTGTCGGATGCACAAATTACTGGCACAACTGATGCTCCGGCAGGATGCAGATTTTGTAAATCCCACCACCAATCACCTGTGTTCATCACGGTATATATTCCGCAATTATATTTGTCTGCCAGGTGCACCAGTCCCAAATCGAGGTGCGCCTGAAATGGGAGATGTGCCCGAAGGAACCATATACATTTGAAATTATCCTAGTAGTATAATGTTCCGATGATATGTGAGTCATCGTCAATCCAACTATCATTGCCGAGCGCCGAATCGAGTTGAGAGGGGAGCTTTTGCAGGTCATCTGCTGATTGGAATGATTCGATCTTGAAGTTGTCCAGTCCACGCCTCTGATGTTCATATATTTAAGTTTTTGTTTACTGGCTACATGATTGAGTCTGTTGCAAGTTGTGTGTCCACTGAAATAGATGCCATTGATTCCATTGTTCTGAGTGCTTGCGATGCTTGTTGTAGAATCCAGTTGCTTTGCCATATGCTTTCCCTCCCGCATTATCCACTGCAACTACCTGCCTATGAGCCTTCATCTTTGTTGGATCAGGGGTACAAATCAGATCAGGCTCCTGGGAGTCGATAGTTTCTTTGTTGGGAGTATCTTCAGGTGGTGGTGTACCAGGTACATTGTCTGTGGTTAGATCATTAATTGACAAGTTCATCAATGGCTATTCAGGTGCCTCGACTGAAGTCAAACCATGATGACTTGGGTTGATCCCAGCCTGCAGGAGGTAAAATCCCTCCAGGTAATAGCCCATCATTTATGGATATTGGGTGACACGTTGTTAGTGATCCTCAAGTTGGTTATCGTCGAATAATGTCTTTTTGCAGATACAGCACTTAACATCTTTCCGGCGAGTGTTGACCATATTCGAGAAATGGTCAGTGAAGATGTATTCGGATGAATCTCGATGATGCTTCAGGGGGTGATGTAGAGCCTCAAGGATATTGGTTTGAAAGCGAGCTAACTCAAGTTAGCGTATCACAGCCGCATTGCACTCCGCCAAATGTGGGGTAAAATATAGTCACCTTATGATCAGCTTTCTTCATCAACCAGGATATGTATATCATATCCCACACAATAATCATACAGATCGTCTGCTGAAAGTAATTAGCAGAGAAGAGAAGGATTCTTTTGTCATCACTGCAATCACCACGATGGGCCTCATATAATACTATGTCATTGCAGCATTGGGAGATTATACCTTAACTCGAGTCTCCGAGCAGCTAATAATCAAGGTAGATCATCTTACTACAATGATTAGGTGAGCTTTCTAGCTAGATGTATGCCCACGCAATAATCATCCAGAACTGATAGGATGGTTGCTTCAGTAACAATCATTGACTGGAGCATGGATCCTGACGAAATCAATGCTGTTTGGATGAGGAGCTCAATTGGAAGCAAGCACTGTTGCTGTTCGACTCACAGGCCTCCTATTGAGTGAGGTTGCAAAGTTGTAAAAACAGAACTGATGTGTAATATTCCTAGTCGTGCTAACATTCATACTGGATATAGTTCTTGTTGAATTCCAGGGGATATCATATCATGTCCCTTCTATGATCTGTAAAGTCATACAAGCGTACGAAGGTGAGCACCTATCGAATATTGTAGTTTATGGTCTCGAGTATATAACACAGAAAGGCGGGATGTATGTGATTGAGGTTTCTTTTTCTCAGCCGGGTTCGTTTCATGGACCAAGGATGGAGTTAAACACCACAGATCGTGACAAAAGAATGGGATATAAGAAGCCCTTCATTCTGCCGAAAGTCACTGCTACCTGCAATATACTCAACCATACTCTGATTTATTCTATATCACTTCCCACATTGATTGTAGTTTACCACCATCATTGTTTACAAAACATGTCAACAAACGGATCTCCACCGAAGACAGTGAACATGGCTCATCCAAGCAGCCTATTTGGCACACAACAAAGCCGTGAAGAAAATTCAGATTCATCGGAAAACAGTTCACGAACTGCCACTGGCAAAGACAGTCGATTTGGGACACAAACCAATTAATATCAACCGCCACATGCCTATGGTTACCTGCCTTCACCACCACCATTTCCAGGCACTCCACAGTTCTATTAGCACTCTCCATTCAACATGACACACAGTTATCAACGAACCACCAGCGCAAGGCAAGGTTATCCAAGTTATGGGCCACCGTGGCGTGGATATGAGCTCCACCAAGGTGGTTTTGGTGGGTCTCAAATGTTCCCCCCTCCACAAATTCCAGAACAAGGGCCGTCATCTCCAGGTGCCCAGAGAGTACCTCCAAGACCACCGGAAATCCATCCAGTCAATCGGTCAACATCGTCCAGCTCTAATCCTCCACCTGAACCGCATTCCGGTGCACCTAGAAGACCCCCAATTAGCCTCCCAACGAAATGATTCCAGCTGCCTGTGGAACCGCAGAAAACAGATGTCGCAAGGATTTCAGAATTGCCCCTATTGCCAGATATGTCCTACGACAATTACGATGCAGATGATGAGACCAACAATTTGTCGGACTTGGGCATTGCAGAAGGCAAACCGCCAGTCAGGCTGAAGCTAGCCGAATTCTGGTTGAAGTAATTTGGTAAAAGGATGGGGCAGGCCAACTATAGTGCGTTCAACAGGTGGAAGAAAGTATGGGTGGCTGGGATGTTGGAGAAGAAGCATTGGTCCATAATCCGGGGACAGAACCACTTGAAACATGTTCGAGATGGACCCCTGCTCTGGGAGAGAGCGGTTGCAGATTGTTTGGAGAAATACCAGAACTGGCTGCCGTTGGATAATTTTTATAATGCTGAATGGATTTGCCAGCAGTGGGTGGAGATGTTTCTGAAGAAATGTGCAAGCAAAATTCGGGAGGCAAGGAAAAAAGAAAGGTGATGCAACAAGAGACTGGCAACAGATTTGGGCGAGCGCGCAAGCACAAAGGCGATAAGTACCCTCCCCATGTTGCCAAATACATCATGTATGGTTGTGATTAGCTGGTTGTTGAATGGCAAGGATATGGTTCTAGCACCCAAACAACTCCAATCCTCATAAACAGATGTGAGGCACCGGGAGGAGCTGATTAATTTCATCGACAAAAACAGAGGCCCGAAAGAGCCATACATTATAACATCCATGTTCAAGTGCACCTTAGAGCAGGACGAATGGAGGAAGAGTATATGGGATTATATACAAATGGGCAAATGATAATGGACCCCATATATGGCCAGATTTCATACAACTGTTGCCTTTCAAAGGCTTTCAAGTTGAAACTTGGCCACAATCCAAAAATATTTTTTGTCAAAATTCAGAGAGCGCCAGAGAAGGAGATTGCCAAGCACGTAAATAGACCGACAAAGGTAATCCCCGCTAGCCATGTTAAGGCTAGATGTGTGCAACTGCCAACCATTATACACCGACTTTGGAAGGTTCTGAAGAGTGTGAAAGAGAGGAGGGAGAGGAGGAGGGTGGGCAAGAGAATGATACTTGTATTAATGTAAGTTCTAATTGAAAGAATAGAATTGATTGTATTGCATCCATTTATATTCGTTCCAATGGTTTCTTGTGTGTGAAATACATAACATTGCGATGAATTTCAGGAGCGCCAGAATATGAGCCCATCTGCCCAGCTTACATCGCAGCAACTGAAAGAGATTATTGAGGATGAAAAGAACAAAGACAAAAGTGCAAGGGAGGTTCAGGAGCAAGTGGAGGATAGTGAGGAGGTGCTCGATCCAGCAAATACCAACTCAGTATTGAATACGGTTCCCAGTTCAATCAACAACGAATTTGGACACAAGTGTCTTGATGACGCAGTCAGGCTACTGAATGCCCATCCTATTTGTCAATCAACAGATGACCGGGTTCCAGGCCACAAGTATTCACTTCCAGGCCTGCCCGGAACTAAGTTTGTGGTGCACCAGTTTTGGGCCATCTGGTTCATTGTGAGGAGGTGGGATTGGGATGCTAATATGCTAGAGCACTGGTGGTGGATGGAATGGGTCTTGAAATGACTATCACCTTGGTTGCAGCGGCAATGCTTTGCAAATTGGTGACTGAGACAGTTGTAATTGGGTTGCCACTGTCCATTTTATGGGGGAATACCCTTGAACAGTGGGTGATTTTGGCGCACAACGCCTTTCCCGGCATTGTCGGCGAAGAGCAGGAGTGGTATCTGCTGCAGAGATTGAATTCTGTGCCACACCACCTGTTGGAGATCCAGACAACACCACCTCACGGGCATACAGCACTTGTATCAGCCCTTGAACCTATCCGGGTGGTAACAATGTATGGAGTTGCAGAGACATTCAATACTGTCATCAATGAGATGACTCATGGAACCGAGTTCAAACTCGTCAACCTGTTGCACACCGAAAATGCAAATGTCACCCAGGAGGATCTGAACACCACTATTGATTAGCCGGAAAACCGATGGACTATCCACCTTGTGTTGTATGATACCTTAACATCCAGAGCGAAATCATCGAGCAACAGGCAACTCTCCTACTGTGCATGGAGTTTTGGGACTTTCGATGAGTCCCATCGGTACAAGACTAAGAACAGTGTGGGCTGGCAAATTGCGATGAATGCGAAAGTTGGATTCAAACTTCAAGTCACTGCTACACCGGAATTCCATTCACTCAATGACTGGTGTTATCAGACAACGTGGCTGTTTTCAGGTTCGCCTGACAATCCAGAGGATTATACTGTGATGGAGAAGAATGGTGCTGCGGCATTGTATTCCGCTTTGAAGAGTTTGATGCATGCTATCCGGACCGAAAACAAAGAAGCTCAACAGGATGCGGCGCACCGGATGATACCGATTGCAAAGTCATGGACGATAAGGAGGTGGTCAGAATCGAAACTAGGCAATGGAAAACCACTCGTTCGGATACTGAAGCAGAATGCACACCTCATTGATCTCGATTGCACTGAGGATGAGCAAGCAAAACTAAAGACTCTTGTGGAGAGATAAACTTCGCATGATGCTTCAGAAGCATGGAGGGTTTGTAGATAGTGACTAGCATGTTTTTCGTTAGTGCTAGAAGACACAGAGGATGGGAACAACTTTTCTGGACAATGGTACGATGAATGGCCACTCGATACTTGGGTGGATTCTCCAGTTTTCTGATGGCTGAGAGAGACCTTTCTGCCAATGCTTGTCAACGAACCTGCGGAGTATCCCAAACCTGACCAGGATGACAAAACAAGAGAGGCACACCATCCGGAACATGACAGATATGAAAATGCACGCCCCGGTTCACCTCCTCCACAAAAGGCGGTGCTATTTTAACCTCTTCCTGGCCAACTTTGTTATTTGAAGTGGTGCCTAATGAAGTTTTTTGCGGATAATGGGGATATATTCCATATGTATGCAGAAATGGGCAATGATGAACACACAGAAATGCAGCTCAAATTCCAGGATTCGCGAAATCCCTCTGTATTCATAATCACGCCCAAAGTGGGCGGGACTGGCCTAAATCGTTCAGCAGTAAACCATGCAGTAATAACTCAGAAGTTCTGGGTATTGAATGAGCAGTGGCAGGCATTTGCCTGAGTTGCCCGGCTAGGGCAAAACCAAGTACCACACACATGGTTACTGAATACGGGTCCTGGTGGCTATGATAACCATGCGAGTCATCTCCATCAACTCACTGGAGTTGCGAAAATAAGAGTCCTGCATACCTTGATGAGTTGACTGAACATCACGACAACAATGATTTACCAGATTCTGGAGTCCCGTGAGGACCATATGAACCGGATGACAGAGAATGGAGCCACATTGAAGTCGGATGAATCATTATCTTAGATTGTTAGTACGATTCATCAAGGTACGCCTCTTTAGACAGTCACCCAACATAATCTTAAGTGATACAAATAGTCAAAATGGTCGTTTGTAACGCACACTATACTGCATTGATAAATTCTTTGTCTCTGTCATTTTGAACGTAAATCAAAGATCTGGTGGTTGAATTGTTTGAGGGGGATTTCATTGCCATTCTTGATTAATAATAATGATGAATATGAGATAAAGTCAATTGATAAGCTACATTATACATTCCTGGCTGGCCTATCTCACAATAAATGGCATAAGTTGAATATTGTGCATGATGCTGCAATGGGCTTCGAATCATTTGTCTGTTGTGAATTTGCTGTGCACTGGAAGCCTGAGGGCACATACGCATTTCGAAGGCACAGCAATGCAATAAAGCATAATTCAACCACTTTCAGGTACACCATGGAATCCTCGGGACCTGTCATGAGTCTTGTGACAACAGATCAAGCCCTGCATAATTCCCAATCCCGTTTGGCAATAATATCAGGCGAGGCGATATTGGGTTCGTATGTCAGAATACAACATACCGGCTCGCAGATTCGTAGCAATGCCGCAGCATTTTCTGGCATATGATCCAAATTCAGGTGCGCCAGAGGATCCTCTGCATATGTCTTGAGTCGCGTTATGACAGCTCCAGCAAAGTACAGTTGCCAATCCCATTTGGCACTGACACACTCTAGGCGGTATTGAGAACTTCGGGAAGAATATGAGACACAGCTCACTTATTCAAGGCAAACACACTGCTTTTGCTGGCATTTGACCGAAGTTCAGGTGCACCGGAAAGGCTCCAGTCCATATCCATAGGACCAATCGATCACTGCATATTTGCCAATCACAGTGGCAATAAAGTCAGTATAGGCAATATTGAGTACTTCTGTCAGAATATAAGACATTGGCTCACTTATTTGTAGCAAAGTAGCAGCTTTTGCTAGCATATCATTGAACTTCTGGCAGACTCAAGATCCACATCGCAGAGTGTCGGATACTGGGACACGGCTCAGGTATTCATGGCTCAGCTGCCTGCTTTCCCTGCCGGGTATTTCCTAGCCTCTGATTGAAGTTCAGGCACAACCAAAATCTACCATCCAGTACAGAATAATGTTCTTGGATTTGTATGAAGCTGACTTTGTCACGCTGCGACTGATTATGGATGTATCATTCCGGCCCAGGCACACCTCGAGAGCAAGGAATACCCCACCGAAGCGCTTGTATCCCAGTCTGTAGTGCACTGTATATTTTGGTTTGATTTATTCTCATCATGTGTTCTTTGACTTTGAATCAGTGGATGCAGTGCACCCAGATTGTCATCTATCAAAACACTTCACGTTTAGGTGCAGGCGGCTTATCCCGCACAGCCTCTGCTGATATATCGATCTATGCTTGACCGGGATATGAAAGCTGCCGCGAAAATGCCTTGAACTGTCAGCTCCATGTCAACTTGTCCGTTGGAGGAAGTGCGCCCTGTATGACTAAACCATAAATGCCCAGACCAAGCCAATTAGTAATACACTTAACTCGATATTGACTAAGTAGTATGCTTAGATCTATGCTTTGACATCCTGAAATAGCTTCTGCATGTTCAGGCTCTGTCAAATGAGCTGGAGCTTCAGAGCAAGAATCTCAAAAGACAGATTCTGTTCAGCGACTCTGCAAGATGACCGGCAACTCCCGCACACCCATTTACCATACTTACTCAATGAGGTCTAAGTTCTCATTACTCTGAATGCTGACTTAACTTGATTCTGACTAACTTGTATGTTTGGGCCACTAAAACTCGTATCTGAAAATAGATTATGTGAACCAATTTCTATCAAGAGTGAAGTTCGAAGAGAGAGAATCTTGAAAGCTCACGTTAAGTCAAGACAACTTTGAAGAGTGTAATTAATTGTCAGAGTAAGGCGAGCTTGCAATCCCCAGCTATTGAATCCAAGCAGAACCATTTAAACATCAGTGCATCTCAATTTCCGGAACTGTATGCATATGCATGCAATCATCATTCTTCTGCCCGCTGTGCGGTGACATCTCACTACGCATTCATATTATAGTAGCATATAGCTTTCAACCCTAACATTAATTGAAGCCAACATTGTAGTGGTGAGACTAACAATGAATATGTGATTCAATGGTGTGCAACTTAATAGATATTAGGCGCAAAATCAGAATGTGAGTAAATATTCATGACTAATTTGTTAGCAATCTCGGCATCACCAAGTGCTTGAATCCATAGGATTACTCCTGAATCATCCATTGTACCTTACCATTCTTTCTCTGCATCTGTATCTCTTTTTCATATACCAAATTCTCTCTCTCCTCCACTAACTGCAACATTGTTGTGAAGGCTATTCTGCAGGCATGGCCCAGATGAATGCATGAAAGTGAAGTTTTGCTTATGGTATTGCCTCATCGACTGCTAACTTAGCTGCAGCATCCTAAACCAATAGAATGTGATGATGAGACATGTGTCCTTCCGGAGGATATACCACATACGGAGATTCATAATTCTCCTCGATTGATAACACACTGAGTATAAACCCATGCAACTCAGCCATCACTCTCAAGGTCCCAAATCTATCGAATTCTGCAGATTCTAAATGCTGCACCAATTCTATGCCATGCGGTGACCTCAAATGCTCAAACATTCATGCATAATGACTACGTTTAGAGAGTCATATGCAGGGTCACATGTTTTCATTTAGGTTGTCCGTGCTCCATTTGGCCAGTACTAAGGGTTAGTTAATTTCGCGAGATTTGTTCCGGTGCATCTGGTTCTATTCTATGTGCATTGGCTTTTGCCAACCTCCAATTCTTGCATTCATACAGAGTGTTGTTGATAAGAGTTGCTAACATTCGGCATTGGGAATTCATCTTTTCCGGCACACCTGACAAGGAATCCCATCCATTCCGGTGCATCTAACAACATCCTATATCGCAACACTGGACTGCAGGCCTCAATGTAAGTATGAACCATTGAAGTCATTTCTCCCGAACCCTGAAAGGTGCACCTCGAATTGAATCCTCTTCGACTATGTGCAACTTCTTGCTCCATTCGTCCTGATATTCTATTGCACTTAATCTTATATTTACTGCTTATGCATTCTCTCCCATATTCCCCAACGTTCTGTCATCATTATCCCAAATGGAACCTATGCCCAGCCAGGTGAGGAATCACTATTCACAGAAGAATCAAGAAGCACACCATCAGAGAGCACTGGCATTCAATAAAGGAGCCAATCTTCATTGTCCATTAAATGATTGCCTTCCATTGTGCATTGTGCATTGTGTTATGGATGACTACTGTCCCCAATTTCATTATTGAAGCAGGATGACGATACCAATCAGGAGCTCAGTGATGACGAAAGAGAAGACCTCGAAAAGTCGACCTTATCGTCCGACATCGAAGAAGATGAGTTGGATCAACAACAGCAGGTCCTGCTTCTAGGCCAGGTGCGCCGGGACAAGTCGTTCCGAAGTACAAGGGTTCCACTGCCAACGAAACGGAGCTATGCTGATACTGGTATTTCACACCCTCTGCTTCCAAATTCCCGAAATCCAGCTGGGGCAATGGCACCACCACTGCTCAAACACCAAAATGCAACCCTCCTCAACAAATTATCCGAGGCTGACCGTGCACCATCCACCCAGGCGCTGCCGCTATGCATGTCTAGTGGAGACCAGAATGTTCCACAACCCAAGGCCAGTGCAAATCAGAACGTTCCCCAACACCAAAACGCTACTTTTGTGGAAGCGAAATAGATCATAGAGGCAATCATATTCACAAAGACTCCTTGGGCAATATTATCTGATGACAAGTACTTGATGGTTGAAGAAGATTGGAAACATACCATTGAAGCTCAGGATCGTTAGCTGACATTAGCAGGTGGTCCTGTAGGTACACCATCTGTCTATCAATTGCCCGGCAGTCCACCTCTAAAAATAGATCCGTAAACACGAGAAGCTGTAAATCTTGGATTCTGTTTAATGCTCCTCTATCAGAGTTTGAATATTGACTACCCCCCAAGATTTACATAGTTAAAACTCAAAATAAGTACCATTCAAGAACGGTTGCCAGATTGGGCATGTCGAACTGTTGTCCGTAGTTACCATTTGGATTTGTACTCTGAGACTGAGCTTCGAATCCAGGTTAAGGAGCTCCTGTTTGACAATGCATATCTCTCCAAGGTCGTTGATGATAAGAAATCGTGGTTCACCACAATGGAAATGCTTGATCTAATTTACCACCAATTTATCTTCACTGCCAATAGCTTGGGGTGCCAGCCTATGACATCCCGGTATTTCCAACCTCTCACTCCACAGACATTAACGCTAGCAGCTGCAGCCATTCATCGTGCGCTCTCTGCATATGCCAGTGGAATGAAGGTTACAGTTATATTTTCTTAGGATAAATATCGAGGTAGATTTTGCCCATCCCCTGTGATACATTTTACTCCGGAAGCCACTGCACTCATCAATCACACATTATTTGGCCACTTGATACCCCCTGCAGTGCAACACCGCGAGGATAGGCGCACCTTAATTCCCGTCGGTGCTCCTTAGCCTAGATTGACTTTCTTCTATTTCATTCCGCACTGAATTCTCGATTCCGCTCTTCAATTCCCATGGGCGCTCCTTAGCCAAGATTGACACTAGTCTATTTCATTGCGCACTCGACTACCCTCCGTTCCGCACTTCTCAATTCCCACTGGCGCACCTCAGTCTGGATTGTCGCTTCTATATTGAATTCCGCGCTGCTTGCCCCCACACCTCCCATACGCCCCCCCCCCTCTTTCGACGCTCCTCCAGTAGTAAGGGCGCTCCTCAATCCCCGTCGGCACTCCTCAGCCTTGATTTGGTGCTCTTCAATCCCTGTCAGCACTCCTCAGCATAGATTTGGTGCTCTTTTTTATTCTGCGCTCCTTCAATACCTTCTGTGTACTCCTCTGTTCCACACAGCACTCCCGATCTGGTCCTCCTCTTTTCCTTGGTGGTTACTCCCCTTTATCATCCGAATAATCATTGCCTTTCAGACGCCCATTCAGATTCGCAGCTACCTAACATCTCATTACACCTTTGTTAGATATCACAAATCGAGCCAAACGACATTGCAATTCAATTTCATCTCCTCGCCAGGTACGAATCATCAGCAAATACAAGGAGCGCCTCCAGCTTCTTGGGGCAGTTGATGAATTGTGTATTCCTGCTTTCGTCGGACCTGATCAGATGAGAGATGCAGTGGATGACATTGATACCATGTTTGATTGATATCATTCGATTGATTAGTCAGGTTATAGTTTCAGCGTACCTGCATTTATGTTAGAATCACTTGGCTTTTTCTTTGGTTACTTGATGTAGCGAGGCAAAAAATACAATGTTGAAGACGATTATAGCTAGTATGATTCAGAAGTGATAATGAACAATAATCCATGCATCATATTCGTCGTTGAGGGAAATCGATTGCTTGTGTACATCTGGAGAGTCTCAGATCATGCCTGCAGTCCTCTGAACGAATATCCATAAGAACCCAGGCACCTCTCAGAGTATGCTTGTGATTCCCCCGTTGGTTCGGTGACTCTCCCAGCTGCACCTAAAGTTCTCTCTGGTACTCCGACCTGTTCCCAACCTTATCACAATCACTCATATGGTATTCCTGTATGCGTCATTAGAGATCCCAGTTACTCCCAAGGCCGGCCGGAATACCCTCCTAGTGTCTGATACTCTCCTGAAATTGACGCTTCTAAATTTACACTCCACATCCTCTCAGACACTACTGGAGGCTCCCAGTGACTAAAATACATTTTGCTGATGTACCAACGCACCTAGCAGTGGAAAAAGCAAATGCAACTGAGGGAATAGAATAGAGAATACATTATTGTTCACTTTGCGATGCTTTTGGCTCAGCCAAAGGGGGATTTCCACCAGGCAGCTAATGATATACACAATAGATCAAACAAAGAATTCTGCCAAGAACAAGTGCAATACTTTGATAACCACGCCAAGAAAGCATTAACACCCTTCAAGCGGTGTAAATGGACCGTCACACATTGCTGTAACAGTGAATATCAATTCTGAGTATAATCGGAGTTCAAGGTGATGGCAGTTAACCCAATAATTGAATGCATTTCAAGGGATATTGCCATTGAGTATTGTCATGGCTTCGAGTTAAGCGCTGACTACACTGCGCCACCCTGGTTTGTTCAATCGATCCCTGGTTGCTGAAATCGGAGTGCACCTCACCTGCAATTGCATATGCATGCAAAGGATAATATTCCTACATTCCTAACGTCGAACATCTATATCGGACTATGGCATCACAAAGCCTTCACAATCACAGGACTATGGTTGAACGAAGTGTTCATATCATGGTTAATCATCAGAATCAACAACATCGTGGGCATTCCGAGGAATATCAATTCCCTCTGCCAAGAGATACATATCGGTACCAGCTGAAGTGAGAGATTTGACTCAAGAAAGGAGTTCCGCAGTGGCTATAATCCATGCTCAGAACTCCACACCCTCATCTTCCCTGAACAAATCTTATATTGCAGATTTTACTCAACTCATCACTTCTACCCAGTCTGCTACACAGCAATGGTCATGGAATACTCCAACAGCTATGGCAAGTATAAGCAGTCGTAGAACACTAGCATCCAGATCAACCTCAGAAACAGACGCAACGCATAGCATTGTATCCAGCTCCGCAGCCGGCATTGCTAGCACCTCCACTCACCTCAGCAGTCTTGAAAACCTGCCATCACTCATCCCTGATTCAGAAGACCATGCGATCATTACAAATCCATTGCGAATGCAGCCTACAGGAAGGAATCAGAGACACAGGCAGTGACATTTACAACTGCAGGTGGTGTCTACAGCTCGATCACTTTTCTCCAGCAGTCACAGCATCAATTGGTTTACTCAGTCAGACATGACGCATCTTGTATTTGCAACGGGCAGACTCTTTGAGCTTTACATTTGGCACAGACGGCTCTATATATGAGTACAAGAGACTTGGATATTGTATGTTATACAACGCAACACATTGCGAAAGCATTAACCGAAGCCCCCACACTGGCCAATGATAGAGACATACCAGAACTCCACTACGCAACAAAACGACATGTGTTCCATAGCATTTGTGGCACGTACAAAGGAGATTGTGAAAGAGGTATGCTAAATCAATGGCCCACATTGGATATCACCTGCCCAAACTGGTGCCTGGTTCGATCACAAGTTGATAAGGCTACATCCCATTCTATTCAATAAGGAAGGGACATCATAGCAGAGCTTTAAGATCTCCACCGCTTTGTTTCTGACGTAGAGTATTTGGATTTTATTGATTCCCTCCTGGCAGACAACTAGTATCTTTTTCCTGTAGCAGAGTGTGTGGAGGTTGATGTACTCGGTGCAAATCGGATGAAGAGAGTCACAAGTATCTAATGAATGGCCAGCGTCCAAGGTATATTCTGGTGGAAGGAATCCCACAGTTTATCAACATTAAATTTTATCATTGGGCAAATAACCATGGTAAGTATGCTGATGGATTTAATCATTCCATGAGTGATTACAATGACTGTTATATGACATCGCCACTGATTATGTTTACCTGCACCGCACTGTGTCATGCTCTCCTGGAGTGGCAAAAGAACAAAGGTGTTCATTCGCAAGTTTCCAAGTCAAAGCTGAAACTGAACAGACCTGATCGCTCAAACTACTTCAAGTACATGAATGATGGTGGTCAGAACGCATTGTGTTGCACTCCAACAGGTTGGAAGTTGTTAACCTCGCCTGGCATTGCAAATACATATACATTCTTGATGAATATCTGGAACACACTACTGGAGAGCTACCAACAGAGGGGGTATAAAAACACTCTTGCGACAGTCAAGCATCAGATCCAACAGGCGGAGAACCCAATGCCTGTCGTGGTCATCAGCGTTGAAGCAGCGCATGTAGACAATGCTATGCTTGTTGACTATTTGACTTCCGAAGTGGCGCCTGATAAGCCTGAAAATGGAAGCGCTGATCCAAACATCCCAATTAAAGACAATTGCTTGGATGATGGACTGCTGTTCAGGATGGCAGGAGGCAGCGGGGATGATGAAGATGAAGGTAACCAAAGTGACTAGCGCGATGCCATCCCCACTGCCGCGTGGCAATGACAGGACACCACTCAACTCGAGAGGTTTGACCTGAGACCCAGGGATGTTGACAATTATGAGGGTGAGGATAGTAACGATGAACATATGAATGTGGAGCATGAAGAATCGCTAGCCGATGATGGATCAATGCAGAATGTGGAGGACTGAAGGTATAGTACTAGAGAGTGTGACAATTGGACAGTATATTTCAGACCTGAAAAATACAATAATAGTGAAGCAAATGCAATGGCAAGCGATGTATCTGAAGCGAAGACTGTATTATAATGTGGGACAACATCTGAAACCTAAACATATAGGCGGAGAGCGGGGCATCCGATATATAACCATATTGGAGGGGTAGTATATGGCACTTGGCTAGAGACAGGCATAAACATTGCCAGGCATTAAGTAAACAGCTACAGCATTACTGTAGCCCCTGCGAAGAGTGTAACACACGTGTTGTCTTAATGTTGCGTATACCTCATGACATTTCGGGAACTGAGTAAATGAGCTAAGTATGCAATGCAATCATTTGCCTGGACGACTGGAAGTATGTACTTCTACATCAGAGAGTACGAGGTTCTGACAGAGCTGTCAGAGCCATCCAGAATTCCCAGGTGATTCTGATGCAACCCAGAGTTGTTTCTAATGAATTGTTTGTGTACATTGCATTTTGTTCTCCATATTACTGGATTCACTGGTAAGATCACTCCAACAGCTATAGATGATTGGATGCGTGACCATGCTTAATCGACTTCTCAGACTAGTGTTTGAACTCACATAGATTAATTCTATTCGATTATTTTGATTGGCTGCGTCCAATCTTGGTGACCTGGACTTGTGATAGCTGTCATCTTTATTGACAATGATATGCCTTGTGTACAATTTGGTTTCTAATCTGTAGTTCACTACAATCAAAGGCTCAATAGCATGACAGAAGGGTCAATGCATTACCATTGACAATAATGATACTTCAATACATCATTTCAATGGTGGTATTTGCAATTGGCGATTTCTTGGTGTCTCGTTTGCAAAGAGGTAAATATGGTGAAGTCATATTGCCATAAGCTGAACATTGTAGATAACTGATAGAGTGATAATCGTGGAAGGGTATGTATAGGTGAGTTAGGCCTTATCACTGTTAGTCTGGCAAATATAGCAATTTGAATGCAGACCTGTATGTGACTAATAGCATCCATAGATGTATAGGTCAAATAATCACTAGAGATTGAGGATTGTGGTACATTTGCTATTCAGAACAAATGTTGTACACCATGCGTTACTCCCCACCATGACAGTACAGTGGAATGAATGTAATGTTACGAAAGGTAATTGAGCAGTACAAATCGATCAAATTGGCCAGCAACTCCAAAAACGTGATGAGAACATGATATCGGTTATGGAACAGAGCACCAGAACAGCATGACACACCCCTGATGACCTGAACAGTTTGTCACCTATGGTACTGAGCGGGGATGGATATGTCATACAGGCCCAAAATGTAGGATGGGTATCAGTGACAAGTGGTAGCTTGAGATTACCTAAGTGGGTGGGCAGTAGCACAATCGATACAATAAGAATAGTTGGGGAGAGTATCAGACTTCTTTATGATGAGGTACTTTGTGGGTTTACCACCCGAGAAGATATAGCAGTCGAACGAAAAGTAGGGATCAAGGAATGGACCAATCATCTTCGAAAAGATTACTATATCCAGGCGGTCACCATTATACCGTAATGGGTTACCACTACGAATGACCGCAGATACACGTCTGGGCGAAACAGACACAGTCCATGAAGTCAACTTGGACGACAGCAATCAACAAGCAGACAGCAACAATCAACTTATAATGTCATATTGACCCCAGAATGGGACTCCTAGCACTTGCAGAGCACAGGAGAATTGTGGGCAAGCTACCAAAATGAGCATGTACCAGAAACTACGCGATTGCATGAATTCACGAAAAGGCTTGGCTATGAATCAGAACACAAAAACAGCAACATACCACATCAACCATGACACCAAGTGACAAGCAGACCCTGGAATTCACTTTGAAGCATTGAATTTGCCCCAGAATGGCACATTCGGATACTGTTAACACTGGTTCCAGGTTATCCGGCTGTATTCCATGTTTGGTATCAGATGAGAGCTGTGTTCTGGGTCAGAGAGGGCTAAGACACCGAATCTAATCAGTCGGTCCAAGTTGGAACTCAGACTCTAGTGCAAGCCACCGCCTATGAGGCCAAGTGTGGGGCCTGGTTGGATGAGGATGGGGGTTCCATTCTGCGGGTGCTACAAATTGCGCTCAAATTGAGTATTCAAATTCTCACTGTATTGCCACATAATCTGTATATCAAGTATGCAGTGTGACACCCTCCATCATCTCCAACTATCCAATTTTCGATCTGATCAATATTCATTCAGTCACCTTGATAAAAATCTAAAATTCCCGCCATAATGACTGGTTCAACATGATAATTCAAGAAAAATTTATCCAATGGCAACTTGGTGAACGGGAAATGAACGACTACATCAAAATGAATATTTCCAGTATAGATTATGTCGTGATATGATGATAACTCAGATTCATATTTGTTGCAAGAAATATTGACATTGGAGGAGGGTGATGTTGCATGGAAACTGGCCAAAATGCTGTGGCCTGGGTTTTTGGTCTTGTAGAACCCCGTGCATGTGTCTGGGTTTGATCCCAATCTGGAACTGAAACCAAAGCCATAATTTGGAGCCATTGCTAAGACTATATTTGGATCACTGCAGAATACCGGACATGGCAATAGCAGCATACCCGCATCACCAACATGATGTGAAGCAACAACCAATGAACTCATCGGCAATGGTAACCCAGGAGAGGGACTGTGGCTGCAGAACACACAGTGTGCCAGGACTGAAGCCACATGTCACGTTGATGGAGGACAGTAAGGATTGGGAGCGAAACATCAATGAGAAACAGCTGGCATGTGGGATCTTAACGTCATCAGGCACACTAGGAGACTAGAGAAACTGCATTCAAAGAACGACATCCCAGCAGGTGTGCAAAGTGGCTCCGCTGCACGAAATAGTAAACACAATTGTCAGAATGCCAGAGGCACATGCCGCGTGAGATGAGATGCAATTGCTCGGCATGAGTAAGTGGATGGAGGACTAGGAGGTAAGTGCAGTGCCCTTCACAACGAAGAAGAACAATGGGGAATGTGCTTTCCGAATATGTCCGCAATGATTCTGGCCAGACAACATGTCTTAACCGGGCACCAGAGGCTGGAAATCGCCTGTAAGGTTCAAAACACACAGTCACCCCACAGCAGAAAACAGAACAGGAACAATAACAATAACAAGATTGACAGCAAACTTTGGACAGCAAGCTACAGCAAGCAGAACCACGGCTGGAGCACCAGTGGCCATCACTGACCCCTGCCCAGTTCCTGTCTCCAAGAACGACAACAGCAACCACAACAAAACCAATGCGAACCACATTATGGAAGACTATCCCACCAACCAACCAGAAGGGTACAGCAACACCACTGCCAGCACTGGAGACCCAAGCCCTAGATCCTGCTTCGACATCCGGCCCGAGTGTATCATACCGATGGCTTCTTCTGGGGACGGACAAGCAGGTTGAATTTGAACCACTCAGACTGTTCGGTTCGGTCTCTGACCCGTTAAAAATCCTGCCCCGGTGCTACTTCACAGGCCAAATCCAGACCATCCTACAGAGTTTGCCAGGTGTAACTATACCCATCCGTTCCAAACTCCAGTTCTGCTGTTGAGGTGATTTTATTTGTTGTCGCATTCAGATATCCTAATGTTAATCGCAAAATATTGACTTTGGTATGTCATTGTCTTTTTGATATATTGGTTGCCTTTTTAATCAAAAGGAAGGGAGAAATGCTCCCTGCCCCATCCTACAAATAAGAGTTAGTGTAGCGTCAACGATTGTTGTCTTGCATCATGTGTTAGCTGAGTGGCGATGGGTTGTAGACTTTCATAAATGGGATATTGGCCTCCTGTATAGGCAACAGAGGAAGCAACATGCTCCCTATGCCATTCTGAAAGTATGTGTCAAGAGAGCATCAATGATTTTTGGTCTTCTAAGTCAGGTAACTGATCAGAGACATGGTCACTATGACACATAATGCAAGTTTTGGCTGCCTATATGCACCAAAATGCTAGCGACAACATCACCACTACCTTCTAACAGTCAGCATCAACAGATATTGAACCAGTTTTTGGCCTTGCATCATGGTTAATCTAAGTGTGATGTGGCTGTTATTATATATGTACAAAGTTTGATCATTTTTACAGGCTAAAATGCTCCTGAACACGTAATTGGTGCGTTCTAAATCATATAAGTTGTTACTGTATGGGAGGCTGTTGTGGGAATATCTCCTGCATATATGCCTATAAAAGCTGACAACACTATGTTTATACATGTCTGCAATTAAGCACCACTTAGATTACCAACCATGCAAGATCAAAAATTGTTGGTGCTCGGCTAACACCCATTTTCAACATGGCGCAAGCAGCTTGTCGCTTTCTTTTTGCCTTTAAAGGCGGCCACCATTGTGATTATATTCAACAACTACAAAATGATATTTTAAATACCTGACTTACAATATCAAAAATCATTGTCGCTCCAATGATGCTCAGTTTGCTTTGGGCATATCTGCATAGGCAGTCAGTGTATTTGGTTAATATATCATTGATGGTGTATTGGTAGCCTTTCTATTGTCGTCATGTACTTTCTCCTTTATCACTACCTTGTTCTTTTGTAATACATATAAATATTTCCTGCAAAATTTACTTTAAAGTGTTTGTTAATTGTAGATAATAATACACACACACATTCTGTTCCTTTCAGTCAATGCTCATCTCCAATTGCAGGTTTACTCAATAGGCTGCTCTCGCCTGCAAAATGGATGTCAGCTGCATTTCCACACAGCAGATACTGTACTAACCAGTGGATGGTTCTGCATCAGTTAGCAAATCAGGTATATAATCATTATCATGCTTACTATTCTTGGCATAGATATTAACATTGACAATCTCAGCATTGGGCAGAGGAGTATACATAAACACATATCCAGTTGGTACATATACAATTACGGAACAATAGGCTCCCTTATTATGAACGAGAGGCGCAGGTGGCAATCTGCGTGACGGTGGCCTGAGGTTGGGTGTGGGCGGTGTGTGTTGGTTGTGGTGAAGGTGCACCTGTCCCTGGTCCCTTCAGTGTGTCTGCCAATTCTTTGTGCTGCCATTGTGGCAAGGAAGGCAGCCATCCATTTGATTTTCTCAAACCATAGCCAGGTGTCAGTATATTGCAGGCTTCGCTCTTTGATGCTCAAGAAACGCAACTCCCCACTTCCTCTTCCTTTATACTTCAGCGCAAGATTTCTTCATCAGGTATTGCATTTCCACTATTGCCGTGCGCAAAACACTTCTTTGGCCATTCTGGCTGTATTCAAGGCAAGACGCATCTCGGACTGTTCTGGCTGTACCTGACCGCCTCTTTTTGCCATAGTAGAAAACACCTTGACTGCTGAGATAAAATTGCTTGCTGAATCTAAAAGTGAAATTCGGCTATTATCTCTACCATATACGCATCTGTAGCCTTCTCTATGGCAATTCATGCCTGTTTCGTCCACTCTCTGGGACACGTATCACAAAACTGTGAACTTCTATCCCAGACCTGCCTGGGTTATAGCATACAGCTTCACGTACTTTGAAAACAAATGCCCTCGTCCGCCACAGAGGTATGCCATTTCATGCCGTGATTACTTTGTCACATAGCACTCTACCGATACCAGCGGTTCATTGTATAGCTGGTAGACAGGAATCATCCTCCATATGGACTTACTCACATCCGATCATATGCTGTGTTTTATATTTCCTGAGTCCAGTTTTCAAACCATTTTTCAAATAGCATCCTGGGTTCTATTGTCAGTGGCTGCATTGGTATTGGTGTGCTGTAGTGGCTGGTGACTCAGCTTTTGCTGTGTCCCAGCAGGGGGCACATGGAATCAAGAGCGTGTTGGTCAGCTCGATTCTGATCCGCTTCCACCTCCCTGAGGTTAATGGAGCCATAATTTGGTAGTGAGGAATGGAGGAGGAAGATGGTAACCAAAAGAAGTGGGAAGTTGTGAAAAACATATAGTTAGCATTAAGACAACATTGAATTAGCAACAGCCAACGTGCATGGGATAAATAAGCTAAATCCTACTACGAATCGATGCAGGTTGCAGAGATTGCGAATTGTCCCACATTTTCCAGTTAGTTGGTCCGATCTTGTTTGCATAGTTATAGGGGCTAAATCCAGGTGAACAATATCCGAAATCTCATGGTTGTAAGAAATAAACAGGCAATTCCTCCGCAGAAAGGACATCTGGTGATGTTTGCCTCCAGATATACCAGGGATCTGATATGAGACAAAGGCGAAAAATCCAGTCACATAGTACGATTAGCATTACTGTTCCCAATGTAGTAACAGTCAAAACACAGATTTTGTTTTGTTCAAGTTAATCAAAAGTACCAACTTTGACATAAACAACACTGCTTGCCTCAATGTGGTCCATATCTTGCAACGTCCAGCATCTTACCCAACAACAAATTCAAAACCAAATACTACGGTCAATTCTCCAAAAAGGAAACTTTGGCCACGTCTGGTGCCCAAATATAGCAATTCAACAATCCAATCCTCACGACAACAGCTTTAAGCAAATGATGGCAAACGCCCCATTGAGGCAGGAACAGTCTGAGCTCAAGGTGTATTGAGCAGCTGAAGACCAATTTAGAAGCTTGCAGGGTTGGAAACATGGTAAACTCATGTTTTAAGCAACGAAGAGAAAGAGAACTGGAGTGAGCATGATGTGGATTGAGAAACTGCTGTGGCACGACAGCCAGTTGAAGATTCAGATACTGGGATAACCCAAGGGGACAAAGATATGATACATCCGACTGTGGAGGGATTAACAATCTGACAGCCTGAAACAATGTTCATCAGCAAAAAACATTGCTGTCCGGGCTGAATGGCTGCGTCAGAGTGGACGAACTCCGTCAGAGCCGTCAGAGACACCCCGGTGGCAGATTTCTCTGTGCCCAGTGTCAATACAACCCGTTGTGTTGCATATCTCCCTCTGATAGCTGTGTCGCCGTTTCTTCTCGCTCTGTCGGTCTCCTATTTTAAACAAACACTCTGGCATTGTGGCCAACTGTGACCATATGTCGGAATGGGTTCATTTGTTACACGCTTGCATTGGGATTGCAATGCAATGCGTGATGCTGCGAAACTTTCACCTTGCGTTCCTTCTACATTAAGCTCGAGGAGCGTAGGAAGAAGGTGAGAAGACATGATACTACCCAGCTGTGAGGATACATGCAATTGCGTGAATCCAGGAAATCTTGGAAAGAGCGAGTGAGACCAAAAGTTGGGAAAGATACAGTGTGTACTTTCGTTGTATGACATAATGAGATGAAAATATGATGGTGTCTATCCACCCCAGGGTCTCCCGAATATATACTCTGCGACGTTCATGCCACCTTGGTTACCCCTGTATCTCCATTCACCCACCGTCGCTCCTTGCCAATGCACTTGGAGGCTGAGATTGAGCTGGTTTGGAGATGCACCTGGAGGCCAAGATCGAGTGAACTAGGAGATGCACTTGGAGGCTGTGATTGATCGAGTTTAGAGATGCATTGGGAGGCCACCATCCAGCAAGTTTGGAGATGCACTTGGTGGCCAAGATGGAGTGAACTCAGAGATGCACTGGAAGGCGGTGATCGATCGAGTTTGGAGATGCCCTCGGAGGCCTTGATCGTGCGAGTTTGGAGATGCAATTGGAGACCAAGATTGAGTGAACTGAGAGATGCTCTTGGAGGCCATGATCGAGAGAGTTTGGACATGCACTTGGAGGCCAAGATCAAGTGAACTCAGGGATACACTCTGAGGCCGTGACCAAGCGAGTTTGGAGATGCACTTGCAGGGTATGATTGAGTGAGATTGGAGGAGTACTTGGAGGAGGTCAATTTGGAGGGAGGCGTGATGGCAGCTGAGACTCCATTTATTGGTTAATTTGTGATTGTGGGAATAGAGAGAGTTGAGTACTACATCCACCGAGAGATGAGGAACTGGCTGGGAGCGGGAGATTGTCGATGTTGGGATGATGCTGTACATGGTGTATGCTCTACTCAGTGTTAACTCATGATTAGGGCATGGAGAGATCGAGAGGGATGACTTAACTTCGTGTACTTAGGTGATCGTAGAGTTGAGCACAAGAAAGAGAGAGATCATCGGAGATGGGGGAAATAATCATGAAAAACTGGGACTTACAGAATTTCGTGTGCGAGTCAATTGACTATCCCCGATACGCCAAGTACAAGTCCCAATCCGGCGGGTAATAACACCGATATGAGGTCATCTAAACCCAATCAGGCAAGTCGTACTCCTGATTTCTAATAGCTGCTTGTATCCACCATATCATTCTCATCTTCATCCCCCATCTCTCTCTTTCTCATCCACAACTCTACCATCCTCGCAAGAACACATAGTTTAGTCATCCCTCTCTTGCTCTCCATGTCATCATCATGAGTTAACACTGAGTGCAGCATACACAGAGTACAGCATACACCGAGTACAGCATACACCGAGTACAGCATACTCCGAGTACAGCATACTCCGAGTACAGCATACACCGAGTCCAGCATACACCGAGTACAGCATACACCGAGTACAGCATACACCGAGTACCGCATACACCTAAAATTGTCTGCCATCCCTTCATTCTCATGATTTCGAGTTGACCTCTGAATGTTGCTTCAGCTTCCGGCGTACGTCCCTGCCGATCGACCGCCACCAGCCAGCTCTGCATAGGATCATCGAAGGTAGAGTCACCTCGTCATATTCCCACGGTTCTGAGTCAACTATCCGATGAATAGAGTCTCAGCACCTGGGAAGCCTCCCATCCACCGCCTCCCGATCAACCACCTCCAAGTACTCCTCCAATCTCACTCATTCACAGCCTGCTTGATGTTGTTGAAATACTGAGTGCTCGAAACTTGATTCTACTATTTAAGAGGGCCACAAGGCCATATATTTATGGTATGAGCACGTACATACTCATTTAAATGCAGAGACGGCTGAGCTCTGTCAGCCCCTCTCAGAACATAACTGTTAGCCCGTATCAGAGCCAGCCCCGTCAGCCTGTATGAGAGCCAGCCCCGTCAGCCCATATGAGAGCCAGCCCAGTCAGCCTGTATAAGATCTATTTATTCAACACTCCCCCCTCTTGCTACGCTCTGTGGAGCAAGAAACAAACAAACAAACACACAAAGATGATGCGCAACTTGTGATTCCCATGATAGCCTGCATAAAATCCTCCTTGAGAAGTGAGCAGGGAAAGAGTACTACTGTAGCCTGAGAATGGCCATCCATATATACACAAAGAAAATCTGTTTTCCAAAAAACAAGTGAAACAACCTTAAAACCTTAACTTGACCTCCAGTTACCATAAACCCATTGCTTTCGTGAACGTCGTATGCTTATGTCTCGTAAGTGCTTTCATTAGTATATCTGCCATATTTTCGTCCGTGTGTACATAGGAGTAGTGGACAATTCAGCGTTTGTGCAGATCTTTACTGTTGTGATAGCAAACGATGATGTCCTCAGTACGAGCTTTGATGATTCCCGTGGTAATTCGAGTGGGATCACCTTGATTGTCGCAGTTGATTGGCAGCGGTGGTGAGTCTTTCGGAGAACCATGAATATCCTTTTGCAACTGGAGTCTCCATTTCGCTTCTCTGGAGGCCTCTGAGCAGGCGATGAATTTGACCTTGAGAGTTGAGATGGCGACAAGGCTTTGCTTCCAAGACTGCCACGAGACTTCTCCATTGGTTTTGAGGAACACAAGGCCTCCCTGGGATTTGTGGTCCACGCTGTCATTGGCCCATTCAGAATCCGAGAACCCTACGGGACTATACCCAATCTCGATGCCATTGCCGGTGAAGTGTAGTTAAAAATCGGCTGTGGATTTCAGATAATGAAGAACTCTTTTGGCAGCGGTCATATGACTGGTGAATGGCCGAGAATTGTAACGAGAAAGTGCAGCGACCACATAAGAAAAATCTGGCTGAGTTGCAAGTGCTGCGTACATTATTGATCCCACGACTGCTTGATAGTCTGTGATATCTTCCAGTTCCTTCTCCCCCCGATTCTCGGCCAAGTCCAACTGTAAATTGGAATGCATGGGTGTGGTGACACCGTGACTGTGCTCCATGCCGAATCGTCGGAGGATTGTGGTGATATAGGCTTTCTGACCAAGACTGATTCCGGTACCAATTTCATTGTGGTAGATCTGGATGCCAAGTAATTGGCGTGCCGGGCCAAGGTTCATGATCTTATATTTCTCCGAGAGTTTCGCCTTAACCTCGATCGCGGCTTTGGCGGCGGCCTCCGAATACAACATTGAGATATCGTCGACATACAGAAGTATCAGAACACCGTCACTACAGGGATAGAGGTTGGGATTGGCTTAGGATTGTGCGTACCCAAGAGGGAGTAGAGAGGCATTGATATCATCATGCCATAGCCATTGAGCTTGTTTAAGGCCGTAGAGAGCTTTCCTGAGTCTGACAATGATCTTTGGTGCGTTGAGGCCCTCTGGCCATCCTTCTGGCAAAGTCATATAGATGTCGTCATAGTCAATTTTGGGGTTTAGGAAAGTGGTAACTACATCAAAGTGGTCCATATTCCACCCATATCTTCTGACGAGAGGGATGAGATACCGAAACGTAGTTAGCTTTCCAACAGGAGCATAATTCTAACTGAAATCCGTCCGCTCGTATCCCTTTATGACTAGGCATGCTTCATACCGTGTGGACCCATCACGGTTGTGTTTAGTCCCATAAACCCACTTAGAGCCAATTGGCTAAACTTGCAGTTGCCGTACCTCCCGCGAGTTGAGAGTGGAGAAGGTATCATTGAGCAGGATCAATGTGCTTTCTTCTTCCATGGCTATTTTCCAGTAATCTCGTTGAGGGCTTTCCATAGCTTCCGCGTAGGTGTATGGATCTCCAGTGGCTGCAGATGCCGTCTGTGCTTCTGCGGAGGCTTTACCTTGACTTCTTGTGACACGACTCCCTATCGGCAGAGCTGGAGCTGGAGCTGGAGATACTGGCGGTACTTGGCTTGATTTCTTGATTCCTGCTGCCGAACGCCAGGCAGTCTGATCCTCTCTATGGAGGCGCTGGCTGTGGGCGATGTTTTCTGCATCTGCTGCCGAATGCTGCGCAGTCTGATTCTCTCGGTGGATGCGCTGGCTGTGGGCATTTTCTGCTTCCTCGTCCGAAGCAGCTTCATGCATGTGAGATGTGGATCGCTTACCTATCTGCGTAGGTTGACTATCTTGTCCTGGGAGAAGCTCATCTCCGGTATCTGTTTCCTTGACATATTCCTCATCTTCTCGTAATCCAAATATGTCGATCTCATTGCTTCCATGCTGACAAGACATGGGAGCATTTCTTTCTTTGTCCAAGATGACTTCTGATTGGGCTTTCACCTTCTGGAATTCAGGATCCCATATCCTCCACAACGTCTCTAAATCGTGTGTGTAGCCTACCATTATGCAGGGCTTTGACCTTGGGCCGAACATGCCCTGGCGGCGTTGAACATCAGGAATGAGTCTGCTGGCATAGCATCCAAATCGACGTAGGTTGTGGAGAGAGGCTTGATACAATATTTCGTTGCCGGCAGCATCGTGCGTTAGTTTGCCAAATGCATGTAGCATTTTGTATGGCGTTTTGTACCATGCTGGATACCCATCGCGGTCATTTCTTTTCAGGCCTTCATTCGGAGATCTTTGATGGAGATAGACAGTGGTATCAATTGCTTCTCCCCAGAACTGAATGGGAGCCTGAGAGTCAATCATCATCACCCAGGCCTTTTCAGTGATTGTACGGATAATTCGTTCAGCAACACTGTTCTCATGGTGGGTATATGAAGGGCATGGCTCGTTTGTACTACTGCGGGCCGCAAAGACATACCGGAAGGTCTTGTTGTCGTAATCTCGCCGTCCATTATTGCACTGGAATTGCTTGATCTCGTATCCCATTCAGTCTACTCGGGCCTGAAATGACTGGTAGGCGGAGGTGCAGGTCTCGGCTTCGTTATTTGGGAGCAGCCACACAGATGTATACCTTGTGTAGTCGTCAAAGACTAGTATACAGTATTGATTGTCTCCTAAGGTCGGTGTAGAGAAGGGACCACATTCATCCGAATGTACAAGTTCAAAAGGCTTTGTAGGGTACTTGACTCGCACTCTAATGAACCTTTGCTTGGGCTTGGCTGGAATGCAGACTGTGCACATTGAATCATCGTGTTTATATCCGCCAATCAGAGTTTTCATGGTGGTATAATTTCTATGGGCTAGTTGTGGGTGCCATAGTCTTGATTCTGAGATTGTGAGAGACTTTCGAGTGGACTTTGTTTTTGCTGCGGTAGGTGCTCCAAGAGGTGAGCTTTCTCTCTTTCGCTTTCTCCTGTTCTCGGTAGTCGATGATAGGAGTGCGGTTGCAGGAACTATGACATATATGCCATTGATTAGCTTTCTGGCGAGGGTGCAGGAAGATGACTAAGTTATGGACCATTTAGAAGTTATGGAGTATTTTCCGTTCTGAAATACAGTGGTATGCCCACCCAAATCCAATTGGTTGATCGATAAAAGAGAAAATTGAAAAGAAGAAGTATGGAGGGCTTCGACTTGATAGCCCTGTATGACATTGACGAAACCATAATACATGGCAGTGACTGAGTTGTTGTCTCCGAGTTCGAGTACTATAGGAAGTGAGAGCTTTTGGATCATTGAGAAGCTGCTGCGGTCATTGCACATGTGGTGTGACGCTCCAGAATCAATGACCCACTTCGGAGCAGCGGCGAGAGCACAAGCAGTCAGTCAGAATGGAATGCAGTCTCCGGTCGTAGCGAGAGCTGCTGTAGCAGTGGGCTTCTTCACTTTCCACCATTCGTTTATCCGTTTGTAGGAGACGCAATTGACTTTAACGTAGCATGAGAGCGCGCACTAGAAGCAAATGCGCTCATCATTGTTTCCTCCCTCCTGAGTGCGTTTCCGCTTTCCGCATGCATCTGTAGTATGGCTGTCAATTTTGCAATTGGTGCACTTACTCTCATGGCTATCTCCGCTTCCACTGCTTCTACCGCTTCCACCGCTTTCACCATGTCCACCGCGTCCACTGCGTCCACTGCGTCCACTGCGTCCACTGCGTCCACTGCGTCCACTGCGTCCACTGCATCCACTGCGTCCACTGCGTCCACTGCGTCCACTGCGTCCACTGCGTCCACTGCGTCCACTGCGTCCACTGCGTCCACTGCGTCCACTGCGTCCACTGCGTCCACTGCGTCCACTGC